>ENA-UEQB01000776-UEQB01000776.1-human-gut-metagenome-genome-assembly--contig:-NODE-776-length-29577-cov-10.949051_pt1 | contig 29577 bp, 21 predicted proteins | sample MGYA00242901_ERZ507918 | MGnify/ENA primary metagenome ERZ507918 (study PRJEB26167, sample SAMN06115405) | human gut metagenome | host: Homo sapiens | place: China:Sichuan | collected 2016-04-06... | reverse complement strand
TATGCACTGATATATCGGGCTTATTACGCCTTTATCAAGAATCCCAGAATCAACTCCAAAGGGTTCAATACTTCAGCCATTCTCGGCTTTGTCAATACCCTCGAAGAGGTGCTGAAAAAAGAGAACCCGTCACATATAGGAGTAGCCTTCGACCCCTCCGGCCCTACTTTCCGCCACGAAGCTTTCGAACAATATAAAGCCCAGCGCGAAGAAACACCGGAAGCCATCCGCCTCTCCGTACCTATTATAAAGGAGATCATACACGCTTACCGCATCCCGATTCTGGAAGTGGCAGGCTACGAGGCCGACGACGTGATCGGAACCCTCGCCACAGAAGCCGGACGCCAAGGCATCACTACTTATATGATGACCCCTGACAAGGACTACGGTCAGCTGGTGACAGACAATGTATTCATGTACCGCCCCAAACATACGGGAGGCTTTGAAGTGATGGGCATCGAAGAAGTGAAAGCGAAATTCGATATCCAGTCGCCCGCACAAGTGATCGATATGCTCGGACTGATGGGCGACTCTTCCGACAATATCCCGGGCTGCCCCGGTGTCGGTGAAAAGACCGCTCAAAAACTAATCGCCGAATTCGGAAGCATCGAGAATCTGCTGGAACATACCGACCAACTGAAAGGAGCGTTGAAAACCAAAGTGGAAACAAACAAGGAACTGATCACTTTTTCCAAATTCCTCGCCACGATCAAGATCGATGTTCCTATCCAACTCGAAATGGACAAGCTCGTCCGCGAACAAGCAGACGAGGATTCACTCCGCCGGATTTTTGAAGAACTGGAATTCCGGACACTTATCGACCGGGTACTGAAAAAGGAAAGTTCAAAAGGTGGAGTAACTACGCCCACCGGAAACAAAACGGTAACCCCTCAAAGTGCCCCCTCTCCTCTTCCTCTTTTTCCCGAAGAAGGAGGAGCCATCCAAGGCGATTTATTTGCGAATTTTACGGGCAACGAGGCAGGCGAAGCGAAAAAATCGAATCTAGAGACGTTAGAAACGCTTAACTGCAATTACCAACTCATTGATACAGAGAAGAAAAGAAGCGAAATTATTCAAAAGTTACTTACATCGAAAATTCTCTCGTTAGACACGGAGACCACAGGAACAGAACCAATGGATGCCGAACTGGTCGGAATGAGTTTCTCTATAACCGAAAATCAGGCCTTTTATGTTCCGGTCCCCGACAATCGTGATGAAGCGTTAAAAATAGTCAATGAGTTTCGACCGGTCTTCGAAAATGAGAATTCCCTGAAAGTCGGACAAAATATCAAGTACGACATGATCGTTCTTGAAAATTACGGAGTGCAGGTGAAAGGTGCACTCTTCGATACGATGATCGCCCACTATGTTCTTCAACCGGAACTTCGTCACGGAATGGACTATCTGGCAGAAATCTATCTTCACTATCAGACTATTCACATCGACGAACTGATAGGTCCGAAAGGAAAGAATCAGAAAAACATGCGCGATCTCGACCCGAAGGACGTCTACCGTTACGCATGCGAAGATGCAGACGTAACGCTGAAACTCAAAAATGTGCTGGAGAAGGAACTGAAAGAGAACGATGCCGAACGCTTGTTTTACGATATCGAAATGCCGCTCGTACCGGTATTGGTCAACATAGAACGAAACGGAGTGTTGCTGGATACGGATGCGCTCAAACAATCGTCTGTCCATTTCACCGCCCAGATGCAGCGCATCGAACAAGAGATTTACGAACTGGCAGGCGAAACCTTCAATATCGCTTCGCCCAAACAAGTCGGCGAGGTACTGTTTGACAAACTGAAGATCATAGAAAAAGCAAAGAAGACCAAAACCGGTCAGTACGTCACCTCGGAAGAAGTGCTCGAAAGTCTCCGGCATAAACATCCCGTAGTAGAAAAAATACTGGAACATCGCGGATTGAAAAAACTGCTGGGAACGTATATAGATGCACTTCCCCAACTGATTAACCCACGTACGGGACGGGTACACACGTCTTTCAACCAGACTGTAACCTCTACCGGACGCCTCAGTTCGAGCAACCCGAACCTGCAGAATATTCCTATCCGCGACGAGAACGGCAAAGAAATCCGCAAGGCATTCATTCCGGACGAAGGCTGTCTTTTCTTCTCTGCCGACTATTCGCAAATAGAACTCCGTATCATGGCACATCTCAGCGAAGACAAAAATATGATCGATGCCTTCCTCAGCAATCATGATATCCATGCGGCAACAGCTGCCAAAATATATAAGATAGACCTGAAAGACGTCGACTCTGACATGCGCCGCAAGGCGAAAACCGCCAACTTCGGTATCATCTACGGCATCTCCGTATTCGGACTTGCCGAACGCATGAACGTAGACCGGAAAGAAGCCAAAGAACTGATCGACGGTTACTTCGAAACTTATCCAAGCGTCAAGGCTTACATGGATAAAAGCATCCAGGTAGCTCAGGAAAAAGGGTATGTAGAAACGATTTTCCACCGGAAACGCTTCTTGCCCGATATCAACTCACGAAATGCAGTTGTACGCGGCTATGCAGAACGAAATGCCATCAACGCACCAATTCAGGGAAGTGCCGCAGATATCATAAAGGTAGCAATGGCACGTATTTATCAGCGTTTCCAAACAGAAGGCATACAGGCCAAAATGATACTCCAAGTGCATGATGAATTGAACTTCAGTGTACCGATGAACGAAAAAGAACGGGTAGAAGAGATCGTCATTGAGGAAATGGAACATGCATACCGCATGCATGTCCCCCTGAAAGCAGATTGCGGATGGGGCAAAAACTGGCTCGAGGCACACTAAAACAATGTTTATCCTGCTATAGTAAAGCAGGGTTGAACAGCCAAATAAAGGAAAGAATGAGTTATAACATTATTTAACCCATTATCCAGAAAGCAAGAAAAAGGTTCACTTCCCCAACGAAGTGCTCCGTTCTATATCCGGCAGGTTGACTGCCGGATATTTTTTTGTCACCAATCTTGGCAAAAAGCAAGATAGTCCCCTAGCCAATATCTGACATTTTGATATTATTTCAGCTTTATATTTGCATAAATACCGAATAAATATATAACTTTGCAGCGTAATACAAGAGTATTGATAGACAAATGAAAGTATAATTCTAAAATCAAATAGCCATGAAAACAAAAGTATCTTTAAAAATGTATGTTCTATCCGTAGTTCTTCTGATGACCTCTTTTGTTGCTTCTTCACGCAGTTATGATGGTCAGTTGGTTTATAATCCGGTAGAAGAAAATGGAGTAATGGTAGGTCAGACTGTTTACAAGATGAACGGAAGCACACTTGCCAACTATATGAAATACAACTATAAGTACGACGACAATAAGCGCATGATTGAAAGCGAGACCTTGAAATGGAACAGTACTAAAGAAGAATGGGAAAAAGATCTCCGCATCCAATATGCTTATGAAGGAAAAACTGTAACGACCAATTACTATAAATGGAACACCAAGAAACGTGCTTACGTATTAGTTCCGGAGATGACAGTAACCATGGACAATACTAATCTGTAACAGCATTTTTTTAACAATATACTCTCTCATTCTAATATTCTAACAAAAAGAAAACGCCGTTCCTGATGAAGAAACGGCGTTTTCGCGTATATTCGCAAAAGTGTAGATTTATAGCACAAAGAACCGATCCTGCAGACCTTTCAGAAAACTTCGGGAGATTATCAGATCGCTTTTATCATGAAAAGGCGGATAGAGCTGGCAACATTTCCCATCAATCATCGCAAGATAATTAACATTGACAATAGCTGACTGGCTAATCTGAATAAAAGCTTGTGAGTAACCAATAATATCTTCGGCTTTTGTATTTCGCTTCAAGTTCAACCGGGTCTGATTGAATAGAGCTACCTGCCACTGGCGCTTGTCTTTCAGATATTCGAAATACCCGATCTCTTCCAGCCGCAAAAGCTTGAAACCGGTCACCGTACTGATCATAAACATTCCCTGCTGCGGCATCAGGGCACTGACAGAAGAAGCAAAAGAGGACGAAGGAGCCACCGGTATCGAAGCGACAGCTTTCCGGTAGCGTTCTATAACGATCTTCAGATCTTCCGTCTCAAAAGGTTTCAGCAAGAAATCGAAAGCGGACTCACGCAGAGCCTGAAGCAGATATTTATCATATGAAGTATAAAAAACAACTTTCATATCCCACAGCACTTCATCGCGTATCTCACTCAACAGGTTAAGCCCCAGCACATCCGGAAGCTCCACATCCAAGAACAACAGGTCCGGACGCAGTTCCATTATCATCTTTTTCCCTTTTGCGCCATTGTTTGCTGTTCCTTTTATTTCAAACTCCTGATAAGCGCCCAGCTCCCTGCGCAAAGCATCAATCGCAGTACGCTCATCATCCACAATAACAACTTTATATTTATCTTCTACATTCATCATAATTCATAAGAAAAATGAAACGGTATATACACAGACACTTGCGTACCGGTCTGACCATCGTTTCGGTTGGTTATGTCAAAACGCATTTTCTCGTTTTTATTCTTTGTATTAAGCAGCTGGACCGTTTGATAGAGCACTTTCAGTCCGGTTCCCGTCCCTTTAGCCGAAGAAACAACTTGCGGAAGATACCCTCGTCCATTGTCACAAATCAAGATACGGATTCCTTTTCCTTCACGGGAAACACGGACAGACAACTCCTTTTCTCCATCTTTTCCAGCCAGTCCGTGCTTAATCGCATTCTCCACCGGAATCTGAACAATCATGGAAGGAATCATGATACGTTTTGCATCCAGTCCCTCCTCTACTATCACCGACGCCGTAAAGTCTTCGCCGACACGACCGCTTTCGAGGCTGATATACGACTGCACGAAATCCAGTTCGTCCTGCAAAGATACGCTTAACTTTTCAGTCAGTTCAAGGCTCCGGCGGAGATATTTGACCAGTTCCATCAAATTATTCTTCACTTCCTCCGACCCATTGAACTGATTAATCTCCCGTCCCAGCACATTGAAAGTGAAATGAGGAGAAATCCGGCTCCGCAAGTTCTCCATACGGACACGATTGATCTGCTGAAAGAAACGTTCGCGGAGAAACTCTCTCTTTTTCCTCATATACCAGATGATCACTACCGTTCCGGCTGCGAGCAACAGGCAGACAAGTACCCAGATATACATGCTCAGCCTCAAAACCCGTACCTCACCAGCCTGCCGTTGAATCTGCATTTCTTTGCGCAATACGATCGTATCCTGACGGTAACGCATATCCAGTTCGGCCACACGAGTACGAATCCGCTCGCTACGGATAGAGTCATTCAGTTGGTAATCACGCTTCAGATATTTATATGCATTGCGGTAGTCGCCGGCCTTTTCATAATAATGCTGCAGATATTGGTTGCGTATAGTGAGCATATTGGCATCCACATGGCCGGTAGAAGCAGTCCGTGCAATCATCTCCCTGGCACGTGCGATATTTCCTTTTTTCAGGGAAAGCTCGATCATCAGTGTCTCAATATAGTGCATGGCGGAGTTATTCTTTATCTCCGAAAAATAACGATAACCTTCATTCAGATTGTTTTCGGCAGAATCCAAACGGTTAGTCAGCAGATAAAGATCGCCCAGATTGACTTTCGAGAGATTACTTTCAAATACCATTTGCGGATAATTCGCTATCATATCAGCCGCCTGCCGCATATAAACCAGTGCTTCCTGATAATCTTTCTTGTAATAGTAATGATTTCCCCGATTATTGAGATACACCCACTTCTCGCTGACAGTCATTTCATCAAAAAACTGCCCTGCCAACTCGTAATAATGGTTTGACAAATCAAAGTCGCGCAAATCCATGTAAGTCTGTCCTAATCCGCAATAAACCGGAAACTTGGCATGTTCCGACAGGTGCAGGGAGTCGCAGATAAACAATGCCTTCCGATAATAAGAAGCGGTATGTGCCAGTTCCCCACGATGCAGATGAGCATCAGCCAGATTCATACAAATATCCGATAGAAGATGCGCCTTGTCTCCTTTCAGACGATAAGCGTAGGATTTCTCATAATAGGCAACTGCCGAATCGGGCTGATTGAGTTGCATCCAGACATTTCCCTCGATGTTATATATATCCGAAAGCACATCATTCCAGCGCGGGCAGACAGTTGCACGCTTGTCATACTCTTTCACAGGGCGGTTATAATAGAGGATAGAATCAAAATCAGACGATACGAAAAAAGTCTTTCCATACAATGCCATCAAGCGGTAATATGTCATCGAATCCTGCGTCTGATGGAGTGCATTACGCAATAAAGAACGCGAATAAGGCAAGTTAGAGAACAGAGAATCCTGTGCACGGACTTCCAAAGAATCAATAAATGATTGCTCACACAAAGAGTGACTGCGATGCTTATCCACACAACTGCAGCTCAACCATATCACCAACCCTATCAACCCAAATAGCTTCATAGCAGATTTCGCTTTATTTCGTCCCCTCGTCCGTGTCTAATTTTGAATGCCACAAAAATACATTAATTATATTGAATCTCAACGAAATTTATTATTTTTTTAATACCTTTGCGCCCATATAAACATGAGTAACTGACCTAATGAGTCCATTGAACTTTACCCACATTCTGACACAGGCAGTCGATGAGCTATCGGAAAGCGAATCTTACAAAGGGCTGTTTCATCAACATAAAGATGGCGAACCATTGCCCTCTGCTAAAGTTTTGTATGAAATTATCGAGCTTTCACGTGCCATTCTCTTCCCCGGATACTACGGAAATTCCACCATCAACAGCCGGACAATCAATTATCACATCGGTGTAAATATCGAAAAGTTATTTGACTTGCTCACAGAGCAAATCCTTGCCGGATTATGTTTCGGAACGACAGAAGGAAAATGCAACGTCTGCTCGGAGTCGAGAAGAGAAGAAGCTGCCCGACTAGCCGCGAAGTTTATCAGTAAACTACCCGCTATGAGAAGAATACTGGCAACGGATGTAGAAGCCGCCTACAACGGTGACCCTGCTGCCAAGAGCTACGGTGAAGTTATTTTCTGCTATCCCGCTATCAAAGCGATCAGCAATTATCGTATTGCACACGAACTGCTGGAACTGGGTGTTCCCCTGATTCCGCGCATGATTACGGAAATGGCACATAGCGAAACGGGAATCGACATTCATCCGGGAGCGAAAATAGGCAGTCACTTTACCATAGACCACGGAACGGGTGTCGTGATCGGTGCAACAAGCATCATCGGAAATAATGTCAAATTATATCAGGGTGTCACCCTGGGAGCGAAAAGCTTCCCGCTGGATGCCGACGGAAAACCGATCAAGGGCATTCCCCGCCACCCGATTCTGGAGGACAATGTCATTGTCTACTCCAATGCTACTATCTTGGGAAGAATTACTATCGGAAGAGACGCCACCGTAGGAGGTAATATCTGGGTAACAGAGAACATCCCCGCCGGAGCGAAAATAGTACAAACAAAAGCAAAGAAATAAAATCAATTAACTATATATGAGCGAACAATTCGAGATGATAGCCAAGACCTTCCAGGGACTGGAAGAGATCCTTGCTGAAGAACTTACAACACTGGGAGCCAACGATATCCAGATAGGACGTCGCATGGTTTCATTTACAGGAGACAAGCGTATGATGTACAAGGCAAATTTCTGCCTCCGTACTGCTATCCGCATTCTAAAACCGATCAAGAATTTTACGGCAAAGGATGCTGATGAAGTTTACAACCAGATACAGGCTATTCCATGGGAAGAGTATCTTGATGTAAACAAGACGTTTGCGATAGATGCAGTTGTATTCAGCGAGGAATTCCGTCATTCCAAGTTTGTATCGTATAAGGTGAAGGATGCTATTGTGGATTATTTCCGCGAAAAGACAGGCAAACGTCCGTCGGTACGCATCAATAATCCGGATGTACTGCTCAATATTCACATTGCACATACCACTTGTACGTTGTCGCTGGACTCTTCCGGAGAATCGCTTCATCGTCGCGGGTACCGTCAGGAACAGGTAGAAGCTCCGCTGAATGAAGTATTGGCTGCCGGTATGGTTCTGATGACAGGATGGCGCGGCGAATGTGACCTGATTGACCCGATGTGCGGTTCGGGAACGATTCCTGTGGAAGCAGCACTGATAGCAAGAAACATCGCTCCGGGAGTATTCCGCAAAGGATTCGCATTTGAGAAATGGGTGGATTTCGATTCGGAGATGTTCGACGAGATTTACAATGATGATAGCCAGGAGCGCGAGTTTACGCATAAGATTTATGGATATGACAACAGTCCGAAAGCGAATGAAATAGCAACACATAATATAAAAGCGGCAGGCGTATCCAAGGATGTGACACTGAAACTGCAACCGTTCCAGCAGTTTGAGCAACCGCAGGAAAAGTCCATTATCGTCATGAATCCCCCTTATGGTGAACGTATCTCCACCAATGACTTGCTCGGATTGTACCAGATGATTGGTGAGCGTCTGAAGCATGCGTTTGTAGGAAACGAAGCCTGGGTACTCTCTTACCGCGAAGAATGTTTCGATCAGATTGGCCTGAAAGCAAGTCAGAAAGTACCGTTATTCAATGGTGCACTGGAATGCGAGTTCCGCAAATATGAGATTTTCGACGGAAAATATAAAGAGTTCAAGAGTCAGGAGGGAGAAGGAGAAGAGAAAAAAGAGACAGAAGGAGGCTATGATGCTTCGAAACCCCGGGAAAGAAAAGAATTCAAGCCACGTGGGGAAGGAGAATTCAGACCCAGACGGGAAGGTGAGTTCAAACCGCGTCGCGAAGGGGAATTCAAGCCACGCAGAGAAGGTGAATATAAACCACGCCGTGAAGGAGAGTACAAACCACGTCGGGAGGGTGACTTCAAACCGAGACGAGAAGAAGGAAGCTTTACACGGGATGACAGGGACAGAAAGCCGAGAGGCGAGTTCCGGGGAGAAAGAGATTCGAGAGCTCCGAGAGAGTTCAGAGGAAATCGGGAGCCCAGAATTCCGAAGAAGGAAGAAGAGTAATTTCATTCCTTCATTGACTATCAATAATAAGGTTGCAAAATGCGACCTTATCAATATTTGGAAAAGGCCTATCATCCGACAGGGAAAGGTCTGCCATTCAAGTAAAGACAACCTCCTTGGACAGGGTAAAAATAGAAGGATTTAAAAACAAATAAAGTAAAAAGCAATGAGTAAAATTGGAAAAAGAGCCATCTTGATATTGCTGGCACTACCAATCGTAATCAATGTTATGGCACAGGAAACTAAAAAGCTGACACTGGAAGATTTGATTCCGGGTGGCGAAACCTACCGCTATGCAGAAAACCTGTACGGCCTGCAATGGTGGGGAGATGTGTGTATCAAACCAAGTACCGACACCATCTACACCGTCCAGCCCCAAACGGGGAAAGAGGCGGTACTCACTACCCTTGGACAAATCAACAAAGTACTTGCAGACCATAAAGCAGGGAAACTGTCGACCCCGTATTCTATCCTTTACCCATGGGCAGACAAGCCGCAAATGCTACTGAAAGTATCCGGCAAGTTCATCGTATACGATTTCAAGAACAACCGGATTGTCAGCACACTGAAGTTGAAGGAGAAAGCAGCTAACGAGGACTATTGCGCAGCCAACGGAAACGTAGCCTACACAGTAAACAATAACCTGTATGTGAACGAACAGCCCATCACTAACGAGCCCGAAGGCATTGTCTGCGGCCAGTCTGTACACCGCAATGAGTTCGGCATCAACAAAGGCACTTTTTGGAGCCCGAAAGGAAACTTGCTCGCTTTCTACCGCATGGACGAAAGTATGGTCACGCAATATCCGCTTGTGGACATCACCGCACGCGTAGGGGAAGTGAACAACGTCCGTTATCCAATGGCGGGAATGACCAGCCACCAAGTAAAAGTAGGCATCTACAACCCTGCTACCGGAAAGACGATCTATTTGGATGCAGGCGATCCGACCGACCGTTATTTCACCAATATCAGCTGGTCGCCGGACGAAAAAAGCCTCTACCTTATCGAGCTGAACCGCGACCAGAACCACGCCGTACTTTGCCAATATGATGCAACGACAGGCAAACTGACGGGCAAACTGCTGGAAGAAACGCACCCTAAATATGTAGAGCCTCAGCACCCCATCGTATTCTTACCGTGGGATAACAGTAAATTCATCTACCAAAGCCAGCGCGACGGATACAATCACCTATACCTATGCGACATCACCACCAGCCTCAAAGGCGACTGGAAAAGCGAAGCCGCAGGCGGCAAGCATATCGAATACATCCCGGTGAAACAACTGACCGAAGGTAAATGGCTGGTAGGCGACATTCTGGGCTTCAACGCGAAGCGGAAGGAAGTCATCTTCCAGGCAGTAGACGGCAAAGGCTGCAATAACTTTGCGGTGAATGTAAACACAGGAAAACGAAGTCTCCCGTTCAGTTTCCGTTCTACCACCGAAGGAGAACACAACGGAACGCTCAGCGCATCGGGAACCTACCTCATCGACCGTTATTCGACTCCTACCCTTCCGCGCTGCATTGACATCGTGGATACCAAAAGCCTGAAAACAGTCAACCTGCTGACCGCCCCAAACCCGTATGAGGGGTATCAGATGCCCACCATCGAAACCGGCACCATTAAAGCTGCAGACGGAACCACCGACCTATATTACCGCCTCACCAAACCCGCAGACTTCGACCCGAACAAGAAGTACCCGGTCATCGTCTACGTATACGGCGGGCCACACGCGCAACTCGTCACCGGCGGCTGGCTGAACGGTTCCCGCGGATGGGACATCTACATGGCCAACAAAGGCTATATCATGTTCACCCTCGACAACCGGGGCAGTGCCAACCGGGGACTGGAATTTGAAAACGCCACCTTCCGCCGGCTCGGCATTGAAGAAGGCAAAGACCAGGTGAAGGGAATTGAATTTCTGAAATCTCTCCCCTACATAGACGGAAACCGCATCGGCGTGCACGGATGGAGCTTCGGAGGTCACATGACCACTGCCCTGCTGCTCCGCTACCCGGAAATATTCAAGGTAGGCGTGGCCGGCGGACCTGTCATCGACTGGGGATACTATGAAGTGATGTACGGCGAACGCTACATGGATACTCCGGAAAGCAACCCGGAAGGCTACAAAGAATGTGACCTGAAGAACCTTGCCGGACAGTTGAAAGGTCATCTGCTCATTATCCATGACGACCACGACGACACCTGCGTACCGCAACACACACTTTCGTTTATGAAAGCCTGTGTAGACGCCCGCACTTATCCCGACCTGTTTATTTACCCGTGCCACAAGCACAACGTATCAGGCCGCGACCGCGTACATCTGCACGAGAAAATCACCCGGTACTTTGAGCAGAACCTATAAAGACCGACAGCTCACAGTACCATACCGAAAAGCTCATAACTGAAAACTCATAACCCAATACTCATTATGAAAATATTATTACTAGGCTCGGGTGGCCGCGAACATGCACTGGCATGGAAAATTGCCCAAAGTCCGAAAGTTGAAAAGCTGTACATCGCTCCGGGAAACGCCGGAACAACCGCCGTAGGCGAGAATGTCAACATCAAAGCTACCGACTTTGAAGCGATCAGCGCTTTCGCTCTGAAAGAGAACATCGAAATGGTGGTAGTAGGTCCCGAAGATCCATTGGTAGAAGGCATCTACGACTATTTCCAGAATCGTCCCGAACTGAAGCATATTGCCGTTATCGGTCCGTCCGCCAACGGAGCACAGCTGGAGGGCAGCAAGGAGTTTGCCAAAGGCTTCATGATGCGTCACCAAATCCCGACAGCCCGATATAAAAGTATCACAGCCGAAAACCTTGAAGAAGGGCTGGCTTTCCTCGAAACGCTGGAAGCTCCTTACGTACTGAAAGCAGACGGACTCTGTGCCGGAAAAGGCGTTCTGATTCTCCCTACACTGGACGAAGCCAAGAAAGAACTGAAGGAAATGCTTGGCGGCATGTTCGGCTCCGCATCGGCAACAGTCGTTATTGAAGAGTTTCTGAGCGGCATCGAATGTTCCGTATTCGTGCTTACCGACGGTGAACACTACAAAGTACTCCCCGTAGCGAAAGACTACAAGCGCATCGGCGAAGGAGACAAAGGGCTCAACACAGGCGGTATGGGCAGTGTGACTCCGGTTCCGTTTGCCGACGAAGAATACATGGAGAAAGTACGCACCCGCATCATCGAACCGACCATCAACGGGCTGAAAGAAGAAAACATCGTCTACAAAGGCTTCATCTTCCTCGGACTGATCCGGGTGAAAGGCGAACCGATGGTAATCGAATATAACGTCCGCATGGGCGATCCGGAGACAGAAAGCGTCATGCTCCGCATCCAAAGCGACTTTGTGGAATTGCTGGAAGGCACAGCCGCAGGCAACCTCGACGAAAAGACGCTGGTGATAGACCCGCGTTCGGCAGGCTGTGTTATCCTCGTGAGCGGCGGTTACCCCGAAGCATACGAAAAAGGCTTCCCTATCAGCGGTCTGGAACAGGCTGCCGCTACCGAAAGTATCATCTTCCATGCCGGAACAGCCATGAAAGACGGACAAATCGTAACGAACGGAGGACGCGTGATCGCTGTCTGCTCTTACGGAGCCACGAAGGAAGAAGCACTGGCACAGAGCTATAAAGTGGCAGACATGATCAACTTTGACAAGAAGTATTTCCGTCACGATATCGGATTCGACTTATAATGAGAAACAAGAGACTACAAGGTCAGGTCACAGCAGGGCGGTGGACACTCCCTGCTGCCATTTTCATCTGCACCCTTTGTTGGGTGCTGACCTCTGTCCTATTGCCGGGACTCACCATGCCGGCGGGCGAAGAAGGCGGTTCCGTCCTCTGGCAGTCCGCCCGCACGCTGTTGCTTCCCACATGGGCAGAACACCTTGTCAGTTTTCTTATCTACGCAGCTGCCGGCTACTTCCTGATTGAGCTGAACAACCGGTTCGGCATCATTCGTATGCGGGCTTCCGTACAAACGGCCATTTATTTTCTGCTGGTCACAGTCTGCCCGGAAATGCACCTGCTGTACGCAGGAGACGTGGCTGCCATTGCCTTTTTATTCTCCATCTATTTTCTGTTCAAGAGTTATCAACAGTCGCAGGCGGCAGGATATTTGTTCTATTCCTTCCTCTTTATCGGTGCAGGAAGCATTTTCTTTCCCCAGCTCACCTTCTTTTCGGTGCTCTGGCTGTTTGAAGCATACCGTTTCCAGTCGCTTACGTTCCGCAGTTTCTGCGGCGCATTAATAGGATGGACAATGCCCTACTGGATGCTGTTCGGACATGCTTTCTTCTACGATCAGATGGAGCTGTTCTATCACCCATTCAGGGAACTGGCTACTTTTGGAGATTTACTTAACCTACAGGTACTCCAGTCTTGGGAACTGGCAACACTCAGTTACCTGTTTGTGCTATTCATCGTCAGCGCCGCCCATTGCGTCGTTGCCGGATTCGAAGACAAGATACGTACACGTGCCTATTTACAATTTCTCATAGACCTGACGCTCTTCCTCTTCGTACTGATTGCGCTGCAGCCGTCGCAATGCAGCAACCTTCTGCCGTTGCTTATGATAAGCAGCAGCATACTGATCGGACACCTTTTCGTGCTGACCAACAGCAAAACATCGAATGTATTTTTCATTGTTTCTGTGGTCTGCCTCATCCTCTTATTCGGTTTTAACGTATGGACGCTTTTATAGACTCAACAATACAACTCCTCATCGAATGGGGACTTCCGGGATTGTTTATCTCGGCTCTACTTGCAGGGAGTATCATACCGTTCAGTTCCGAACTGGTGCTGGTAGCACTGGTGAAACTCGGTCTGAACCCTACCGCCTGTATATTGGCTGCCGCGCTCGGCAACACCGCAGGCGGAATGACCTGTTACTATATGGGGCGTCTGGGCAAAATAAGCTGGATTGAGAAATACTTCAAAGTAAAGAAAGAGAAAGTAGACAAAATGATGAAGTTCCTGCAAGGAAAGGGAGCATTGATGGCATTTTTCGCCTTCCTGCCAGCTGTCGGAGAAGTAATCTCCATCGCACTGGGATTCATGCGAAGCAATGTATGGCTTACCACCGCTTCCATGTTTGCCGGGAAACTGATACGCTACATCTTACTTTTATACGTGCTGGAAAGCGCATGGAATGTTGTTGCAGGATGAAAAGAGTAATTGAAAAGACTGACGACGGGAGTGCTACCCTATTTGTTCCGGAATTGAATGAACATTATCATTCGACCAAAGGAGCACGTACGGAGTCGCAGCATATTTTCATCAATATGGGACTGAAAGCCTCCGATTCCCCCTCCCCACATATCTTGGAGATCGGTTTCGGAACAGGACTGAATGCCTGGCTTACCCTTGAAGAAGCAGAAAGAAGCGGACGCAACGTACACTATACAGGCCTCGAACTCTACCCGTTGGAATGGCAGATGGTGGAGCAGCTGGGATATATAGGGAAAGAGAATGATGAGCATTCAGCGATCAATAGCGGACAACAAGCAGCCATCGATCTGTTCAGAGCCATTCATACATCACCGTGGGAAGAAGAAATATCCTTTACCCCACACTTCACTCTCTGTAAAATACAAGCCGACGTTAATGAATGGATAATGGATAATGAACAATGGACAATAAACCGTACCATTACACAGCACAGCCATTCTCCATTGGCCATTCTCCATTCTCCATCATCATTTGACGTTATCTATTTCGACGCCTTCGCTCCGGAAAAGCAACCGGAAATGTGGTCGCAGGAACTATTTAACCGTTTATATGTTTTATTAAATGAAGGAGGCATCCTCACCACTTATTGCGCCAAAGGAGTCATCCGGCGCATGTTGCAGGCAGCAGGTTTTACCGTGGAGCGCCTTCCCGGTCCTCCGGGAGGAAAGCGGGAAATACTACGTGCCCTGAAACCAAAAGAAAAGCAAGAAGCTGAAATATAGAAATACAGAGATACAAGGAAAAAGTAGCAACCCCCGATATTAATACAATAGTCATGAAACAACAACTAAAAGATCTGAAAACACTCCTTCTTCTTGGCTCCTGCCTCCTGTTGGCAGCCTGCACGGGCCGAACGTCCAAAGCAAGTGGCAACGAAGAAGCGAAACCGGTCATTACCGTCACCATTGAACCGCAACGCTACTTCACGGAAGCGATTGCCGGTGACAAGTTTACGGTAGTAAGCATGGTCCCGAAAGGTTCCAGTCCGGAGACATACGACCCGATTCCTCAGCAACTGGTATCTCTGGGAGACAGCAAAGCATACCTCCGCATCGGCTACATCGGCTTTGAGCAAACTTGGATGGACCGGCTGATGAATAACACTCCGCACATCCAAGTATTCGACACCTCAAAAGGTGTAGACCTGATTCTGAACAACAACGAACAGGAACACGCAGCCGGACATCATGACCACGACGGGCACAACCATGCCGTAGAACCACATATATGGAACTCTACCACCAACGCCCTGATACTTGCCGGAAACACCTTCAAGGCACTTTGCATGCTCGACAAGCCCAACGAGGCCTATTATCTGGCACGCTACGACTCCCTCTGCCGTCGTATTCAACATACCGACAGCCTCATCCGCCGGCAACTTTCCGCCCCGGAATCGGCCAAATCCTTTATGATTTACCATCCGGCTCTCTCCTACTTCGCCCGCGACTACGGACTGCATCAGATTTCAATCGAAGAAGGCGGCAAAGAACCTTCACCTGCCCATCTGAAAGAACTGATAGACTTGTGCAAATCGGAACAAGTAGGTGTCATCTTCGTACAACCGGAATTCGACAAGCGCAACGCAGAGACCATCGCGCAGCAGACCGGCACAAAGGTAGTCCCCATCAACCCGTTGAGTTATGACTGGGAGACAGAAATGCTGAACGTAGCCAAAGCACTTACCCCTATGGACCCCGAATAAAAACGGGACTCCATAGAATGAACGACCGAATCATACATAAACGAAGTAACTCTCCAAATATGAAACCGATTATCGAAATAAAGAACCTTGCTGCCGGATATGACGGTCGTACTGTACTCCACGACGTAAACCTGAACGTTTACGAACGGGACTTTCTGGGCATCATCGGTCCGAACGGAGGCGGCAAGACGACACTGATCAAGTGCATCCTCGGCCTGCTGAAACCGACTGCCGGAGAAATCATCTTCCACACTCCTACAGAACCATCCGGCATGCCCCAAACCGTCACTTCCGGTGCGCAGACCTCCCTTGGCTATCTGCCACAGTACAGCACCATCGACCGGAAGTTTCCGATTTCGGTGGAGGAAGTGATTCTCTCGGGACTAAGCATCCAAAAATCACTGACTTCCCGCTTCACTCCCGAACAGAAGGAGAAAGGCAAACAAATCATCGTCCGCATGGGACTCGAAGGACTCGAGCACCGTTCCATCGGCCAGCTTAGCGGCGGGCAACTACAGCGTGCACTGCTCGGGCGCGCCATTATCTCCGATCCTTCGGTACTGATTCTCGACGAACCCAGCACGTACATCGACAAACGTTTTGAAGCCCGCCTCTACGAACTATTGGCTGAAATAAACAAGGAATGCGCCATCATCCTCGTCAGCCATGACATCGGCACCGTACTGCAACAAGTAAAGTCTATCGCCTGTGTCAACGAAACACTGGACTACCACCCCGACACGGGCGTCTCTACAGAATGGCTGGAAAAGAACTTCAACTGCCCCATCGAACTGTTGGGACACGGCACGTTGCCACACCGCGTTCTCGGTGAACATCACCATCATCACTAAACGTTCACTGCAAAATGTACGTTCAGGAACGACTGTACTATATTGAAAAGGAAACATATACAAACATTTCGTCCCACTTCCTTCCAAACAGAAAAGAAATGGGACGAAACAATATCATATAAAATAATGACTTCTTACAATCTCTGAATTTCTTCAGGTAACAATCCGGTAGCTTTTTGAATTGCTGCTACGTCCAGCCCCATTGATTTCAGATTCCGGGCTGTTTCAATTCGCCCTTCTTTCAGACCTTCCAACCGTCCTTCTTCCAGTCCCTCCATGCGACCTTCCATATGGCCTTCCATATGCCCTTCGATACGCCCTTCGATACGTCCTTCCAGTTTAGCCCCGTCCAGTACATCATTCTGTATCATTATAGCGCTCAAATGCTCATCATAAGCATGTCGTTCTTCCGGAGACATATTATAGTAAATCAACTTCTTACGGGCTTCTCCCAAGCCGGGAGCTGTAGTATCGGGACGAATACAGCCGGTTTTCAGGTACTCAATCCATTCTTCCAGTGGAGTAACGGCTACTTTATTGAATTCATTCACACGAATCAGGAAATACTCCGAAAAAACTTCTGCGGGAAGTTTACGGACGAGGGCATCCTTTTCTTTAGTGGTTACTTCGAGCCAATCTCCGGTGTGTACTCCCGTAAAGTTATTCTGACCATGATACAAATAATCGTCCCCTTTACCGATATCGAAGTAGAGGATACTTATAGAATAAATCTTTTTCACCTCGTAGTAGCGTTCACCCAAAGAAATATGTTCCGTAATCGCTTTCGCCACTCCGTAAAGGATGCGTTCCAGATAATATAACTCACGGGTATTCTGAATCTCTACAATGATTATTTCATCTTTACTATTTCTGGCTTTGATGTCCACACGGTTGAACTTATCATCAATGGTCTGCTGATTACTTTCACTTTCCAACAGTTCGATGATTTTCACTTCTTCGCCCAAAAGCACAGTCAAGAAGCCCTCCAACATACCAAAATTTGCTTTTTGGCGGAGAAGGCGTTTCACTGCCCAGTCAAATCTTATATATCTGTCCTGTTGTTCCATATCAGTCTCTTTTTTAAGTTATTGCAAAGCTACGATTTTTTTTCTGATACCGCACGGAAAAGCATTAAATGCTTCTAACTTTTTAGGCATGGATGACATTAAAACATGTTTTTTTATTTTGTAGGATTGGAAAGTATTATATATCTTTGCGGCATGACAAAGACATTTAAATCGGATTTGGTTTTATAAACAATCTGTGCTTCTGATACAGATTGTCCCTTCGTTTACTCTCGGATAACTCCTTTCGAGGGTGATTCTTTATTTATTTAATTCAAGTTTAATCTGCGTGCAATGATGAAAGCGTTGTGATGCTTTCTGTGTATGCAAAATACATTACGATAATGAGTAACGAAAATAAAACTATTCATGAATTCGAACTTAATTTAATCTGTGACTTCTTTTCCAATATGGAGCGACAAGGGCCCGGAAGCCCTGAAGTGACACTGAAAGCATTGAGCTTCATAGATAATCTTACCGATAAATCCCTTATCGCCGACATCGGTTGCGGGACGGGCGGTCAGACAATGGTATTGGCGGAACATACACCGGGACAGATTACCGGGCTGGACTTTCTTCCCGACTTTATTCATATTTTCAACCGTAACGCTCTGCAATCAGGTTTGCAGGACCGCGTAAAAGGTATTGTCGGCTCAATGGATGACCTTCCGTTTCAGAAGGAGGAACTAGATCTGATCTGGTCGGAAGGTGCCATTTATAATATCGGTTTTGAACGGGGACTGAAAGAGTGGCGTCAGTATCTGAAACCGGGAGGGTATATTGCTGTTTCCGAAAGTTCGTGGTTTACAGACGAACGCCCCGCAGAAATCAATGACTTCTGGGTAGATGCGTATCCGGAAATAGATACGATTCCTAATCAGGTGGCCAAGATACACAAAGCCGGCTATCTTCCCGTTGCAACATTTATTCTGCCGGAAAACTGTTGGACAGAGCATTATTTTGCTCTGAAGGTTCCGGCGCAGGAGATTTTTCTTCGTAAGTATGCAGGAAATAAAATAGCCGAAGAATTCAGTGCGCTTCAATCGATGGAGGTAGAATTATACCGCAAGTATAAAAAGTTTTACGGTTATGTGTTCTTCATCGCAAAAAAGGTAGGACAATGAATCAGTTAGCTATTTATGGTTGGAATGATAAATTGGACCAACTGAAACAGGAATCAACCTATAATGCGTTGCCTCATGGCAGGATATCCGTCGTACATCGTACCTGCTACGAAGTCGTTTCTGAAAACGGACAGTCTCAGTGTGAACTGACAGGAAGTATGATGTATGGAAGATCGGACTTCGAACTGCCTTGTACGGAGAAATCCTTTACGAAGCTCGTGGAAGAAGTGAAGAAGCGTAAATCGGATTTCTGAATCTGATTATCCGGGAATGAAAAAAGGCGTAGATAAGAGAATGATATCTCTTGTCTGCGCCTTCTTGTTTGCGGATGAAAAGCGAATTATTTCACTTCCCAAGTGTCATTAGTCATCAACAGTTCCTGGAAGTTATGATATTTCTTCTTGCCTTTGATGTCTTCGATCTGCTCTGTTACGGCATCATTGTATGTAGGAGCTTCTACTTCGCGGATTACACCGAGTGCAATCGGGAAATCGGGACCCTCCATCAATGCCAGTTTTAACTGAAGTGTATTATCTTGGCAGTGAGCATCATGAACAAGAATGTCTTTTTCTGTGATTCCATTTTCGCCAAGTTTCACCACTTTCAGTCCGAAACCTTCCTGCATCAAACCAAACTCTTTGTTTTCACCAAACAACATCGGTTTGCCGTGTTCCAGATAGATTGCGTTCTTCGCACGTCCTTCTTTCGTTGCAACGGAAGCATGAGTTCCGTCGTTAAAGATGACGCAGTTTTGCAGAACTTCTACTACAGATGCGCCTTTGTGATTGGCGGCTGCTTTCAATACTTCTACAGAAGCGGCACCGTCTACTGCTATGCAGCGGGCAAAGAAACGTCCGCGGGCACCGAAGGCAAGTTCTGCCGGGTGGAACGGATCTTCTACTGTTCCGTAAGGGGATGATTTGCTGATAAATCCGCGTTCCGAAGTCGGTGAGTATTGTCCTTTTGTCAATCCGTAGATACGGTTGTTCAGTAGGATCATGTTCAGGTCGATGTTACGGCGAACAGCGTGGATGAAGTGGTTACCACCAATAGCCAGACCGTCACCGTCACCGGAGATCTGCCAGATCGTCAAATCCGGATTAGCTACCTTTGCACCTGTTGCAACAGCAGCAGCACGTCCGTGAATGGTGTGGAAGCCATATGTGTTCACATAATAAGGCAGACGGGAAGAGCAACCGATACCCGAAATTACGGCGATGTTATGCGGAGCTACTCCCAGTTCAGCCATTGCTTTGTGCAGTGAGTTCAGGAAAGCGTGGTCACCGCATCCCGGACACCAGCGAGGTTGGCCTGATTTATAATCTTGTACGGTATATACTTTATCGCTCATCTCTTATTCCTCCAATAATTTAGTAAATGCATCTATCAATTCTCTCGTAACGAAAGGCTGGCCTTTCACTTGGTTGAACTGGCTGATGTTCAGTCCAGGTATTTTCATGCGCAGATATCCGGCAAATTGTCCCAGATTCTGTTCAGCTACTACAATCTTCTTGTATTTACGCAATACGTCTGCTGTGTTCTTAGGCAGCGGATTGATGTATTGGAAGTGTGCAAAGGCTACCTTCTTTCCATGATCGCGCATAAAGTCCATAGCCAGACGAAGATGTCCGTAGGTGCCACCCCAGCCAACAATCAGTAAGTCTGCGTCTTTATCGCCCAGCACTTCAAGTTCGGGAATATAGTCTGCAATCTTGTCTACTTTGGCCTGACGCAGGTGAACCATCTTGTTATGGTTTTCGGGTTCGGTAGAGATGGCGCCGTTCTCGTTGCTCTTTTCAAGACCACCGATACGGTGCATAAATCCTTCTGTTCCCGGGATTGCCCAATAGCGTGCACCCGTTTCTGCATTACGTTGATACGGAGTCCAGTTACCAGCCATGTCCGGAGTTACATACGGAGGCTTGATAGCAGGATATTCGTCCAGATTAGGAAGTTTCCAGGCAGCAGAACCGTTGGCTACGAAAGCATCGGTGAGTAATACAACCGGAGTCATGTGCTCCAAAGCAATCTTGGCAGCCATATAAGCGGCGTCAAAACAATTAGTGGGGGAAGTAGCAGCGATAACCGGCATCGGGCTTTCACCGTTACGTCCGTAAAGTGCTTGCAGCAAGTCTGTTTGTTCCGACTTGGTAGGCAGACCTGTAGATGGACCACCACGCTGTACGTTGACAATGACCAAAGGAAGTTCGCCGATTACAGCAAGGTTCATCGCCTCACTTTTCAGACAAACACCCGGTCCGGAAGTAGTCGTTACTGCCAGAGCACCGGCAAAAGCGGCACCAACTGCCGAAGCACATCCGGCAATTTCGTCTTCGCACTGTACGGTTTTTACACCCAGTGATTTATGTTTGGATAATTCGTGCAGAATATCTGTTGCCGGAGTGATAGGGTATGAACCCAGATAGAGTTCCAGACCGGCTTTTTCAGCGGCAGCAATCAAACCGTAAGATGTTGCTTTGTTGCCATTAATGTCTGTATAAAGTCCTTTTGATTTCGGAGCTTTGCTTTCAATCTTATAAGTAGAGGTAGAAGCGTGAGTATTGGCACCATAGTTATAACCATCGTTCAATACCTTTATATTTGCTTCTGCTATTTCGGGTTTCTTTGCGAATTTCTCGCGCAGCATCTTTTCTGCCGCTGCCAGGCTGCGGTTGAATAACCAGCAAACCAGTCCGAGAGCAAACATGTTTTTGCAACGGAGAATAGACTTGTTGTCCAGTCCGGAATCTTTCAGGCTCTCTTTGCACATAGAAGAAATGGGCACTTCCAACACTTCTTGTTTAACGCCTAATTCTTCGAAAGGATTGTCGGTCTTGAATTGTGCTTTTTCCAGGTCTCTGGCTTCGAACGAGTCGGAGTCGGTGATGATAAGTCCTTGCGGTTTACAGAATTTGATTTGTGTTTTCAGTGCGGAGGGGTTCATCGCTACTAATACGTGGCAACGGTCTCCTGGAGTGTACACCTGTCCTGCACCAATGTGAACCTGAAAACCGGAAACACCGGTCAGCGAACCTTGCGGGGCACGGATGTCTGCCGGATAGTCGGGGAATGTACAAATGTCATTTCCTACCGTAGCCGACACGTTCGAGAAGATGTTGCCTGCCAGCTGCATACCATCGCCGGAGTCGCCGGAGAAACGTACTACTACTTCCTCCAATTCTTTAACCATCATTTCGTCTGCCATAATTCTATTTATATATTTAAATTTAGGATTAACATGAACCGGTGTTAGTGTGTTCTTAGAATATTAACCACCAGCGTGTCTTTTTTGTTTGTCACTTCCTTGTATATGTGGCAGGCAAAGTTCGCAAAGTTAAGTGACTTAACAAAATCTTTTCTGATTTATCTGTAGGGCTTTATTAAAAGATACCCGTTTTGCTGCTATTTTGTTCTCCGGAGTAAGCAATATGTCTGCATTTTGTCCGAATATAGGCATTCTGACAAGCAGATTGATATTGCTTCTTCACCCTTCTTCTGACGAATTGCTCTTCAATCGGCTTGATAGGTAGATATATGATTGTATTTTAATTGAATTTTCTTTCATTTTTTGTGTTTTGAGTTTATTCTTGTGATCGCTCGTCTATTCTTTATTGATATAGGAGGTATTTGCATATTCTTCTTGTATAAATCTATTCTTCGGGGTTTGCCAAATCGGGAGAATGCGTTATCTTTGCAGTCGATATCTATCATGGCCCTGTAGTTCAACGGATAGAATAGAAGTTTCCTAAACTTTAGATAGGGGTTCGATTCTCCTCGGGGCTACCATAAAACAAAAAGCCTCCTTCGCATAATCGCGAAGGAGGCTTTTTTATACCTTATAATATATCAGGCTTTATTCTTCTGTAGTAGTTGCCGGTGCCGAACCTTTTTTGTTTTTCAGCATCATATAAGCAATTGGAGAAGCTACGAACAGTGATGACAGTGTACCGATAACAACACCCAGAATCATTGCGAAGGCAAAGCTGCGGATAGAATCACCACCCAGGATGAAGATACACAGCAATACGATCAACGTACTCAATGAGGTATTGATGGTACGTGCCAGAGTTGTGTTCAGAGAGTCGTCGAACAACTGTTTCACATTGCGTTTCGGATACAGACTGAAGAACTCACGTACACGGTCGAAGATCACCACCTTATCGTTGATTGAGTAACCGATGGCAGTCAGGATAGCGCCGATGAAAGTCTGGTCGATTTCCAGAGAGAATGGCATCCAACCCCAGCACAGAGAGTATGCACCCATGATCATCAGCGTATCGCTGGTCAGAGCCGCTACCGAACCCACACTGTAAGCGATGTTGCGGAAACGGAGCAGGATGTACAAGCCGATGGCGATCAGGGCGAATACAACCGACCAGATAGCAGCTGTCTTGATATCGTCGGCGATACTCGGACCTACTTTCTGTGAACTGATAATACTGCCGCCTGTGTGGTTGTCACGGTCGATGAATGTAGCCAGGGTGATGTTCTGAGTCAGCATGGGTTTCAATGCTTCGTACAGGTAAGATTCGATTTCCGAGTCCACGTTGTTACCTTCGTCCTGAATGCGGTAGTTGGTACTGATACGTACAGTCTTCTTGTCGGTACCGATAGAGATGACACTTACGTTGGCGTCGCCGAATTTGTTAGAAATCAGCTCACGTACCTGTTCCGGTTCAATCGGATTTTCGAACTGAACCTTGAAGTTACGTCCACCGGTGAAGTCGATACTCTGGCTCAAACCGCGGGTTACCAATGAACCGATGCAGATCAGCAGGATCACGCCTGTGATAGTCAGCCATTTCTTGTTGCCACCCATAAAGTCGAAGTGGGTATTTACCAGCATCTTCTTTGAGATAGGTGAAGTAAATGTCAGATTCAGCAGTTTGTCTTTGTTCATGAAGTGTTCGTAAACCAGACGGGTCATGAACACGGCTGTGAAGAATGAACAGAGGATACCGATGATCAGAGTTGTGGCGAAACCACGGATCGGACCTGTACCGAAGTAGAACAGGATGATACCGGTGATGATAGAAGTCAAGTTGGAGTCGAAGATAGCAGAGAAGGCATTTGAATAACCGTCCGCCAATGCTTTCTTCACGCCCTTACCGCTACGAAGCTCTTCTTTGGTACGTTCGTAGATCAACACGTTCGCATCCACCGCCATACCGAGTGACAGCACCATACCGGCAATACCTGACATAGTCAGTGCGGCCTGGAAAGATGAAAGGATACCCAGCGTGAAGAAGAAGTTCAGCACCAAAGCGCCGTTGGCAATCATACCCGGGATGAATCCGTACATAGAGCACATATAGATCATCAACAGGATCAGAGCGACAACGAATGAGAAGATACCTGCGTTAATGGATTCCTGACCTAATGACGGACCAACGATGTCTTCCTGAACGATGTGTGCAGGAGCCGGCATCTTACCGGACTTCAATACGTTAGCCAAGTCCTTTGCCTGTTCCGGAGTAAAGTGGCCGGTGATCTGTGAGTTACCGCCTGTGATTTCGTTACTTACGTTCGGTGCGGAATATACATAGTTATCCAATACGATGGCGATGGACTTATTGATGTTCTGTTTGGTCAGCAATGCCCAACGGCGTGCACCGTCAGAGTTCATCGACATGCTTACAGACGGTTTGCCATATTGGTCGTAGTCGTCTTTGGCATCGGTTACAACGTCACCTTCCAGCGGTGCTTTGCCATTACGTTCGGTCGATTTGATAGCATACAATTCGAAAGTCTGTCCTTTCGGATCGTATTCGAACGGAGAAACACCCCATTTTAAACGGAGATCTTTCGGCAGTTCGGCAGCTATTTCCTTCATAGCGAGGTATGAATTGACAGTAGCTGTATCTTTGTAGTTGGCGTAACCTACTACGGGACCTCCGTTGGGGTTTACACTCAGGATGGCCAGTAGCGGATGTTCTTTTTTCAATTGTTCCAAATCGGCAGAAGAAGCCTGCTGTTTCTTTTCTCCGCCTTTCAGTGCGGCAGCAAGGCTGTCGGCGGCGCTGATTGCCTGATCGGCTGTAGCTTCCGCTACGGCTGTAGCTGTCGAATCTACTGCGGTAACAGTATCGTTGGCAGTAGTTTCGTGTGCCAGGACTGCGCGGAGTTTAGAGTCGGCAGCCTGCAAGTAAGGAGCTACTTCTTTGGCGTTGTATGTTTCCCAGAATTCAAGGTTAGCCGATCCCTGGAGCAACTTTCTTACACGTTCGGGTTCTTTGATACCCGGAAGTTCCACCATGATACGTCCCATTTTGTCCTCGAGGCTCTGGATGTTGGGCTGAACCACACCAAAGCGGTCGATACGTGTACGAAGCACGTTGTAGGAGTTGGTTACGGCAGCTTTTACTTCTTCTCTCAACACCTTCTCAACTTCGGCGTCAGATGATTTCTGGTTTACTTTGTCTTTGAGCTGTTGTGTTGCGAAGAGTTCAGAAAGCTTGGCACCCGGGGCAGTCTTGTGATACTCTTTAATAAAAAGCGTGATCACGTCGTCCTGGCTGGTAGTAGCTTGTTTGGCAGCTTCGGCCAGTGCTTTGTTGAAAGCTTCGTCGGGCTTGTTGTCAGCCAATGCTTTGATAACATCGGGTACAGACACTTCGAGGATAACGTTCATACCTCCCTTAAGGTCCAGACCTAAACTGATTTCCATTTCACGACACTGTTTCAGCGTATAGTTACCCAACCATACTTTCTCGTTGGAGAGAGAGTCGAGGTAGTCCTGCTCTACTTTCACATCGCCTTTCGCAAACTCTTTTGCCTTATTGGTATAATGGCGAGTCACGAAGGAGAAAGAGAGGTAGAACACGCATACCAGCGTGAGTAATACCGCAAAAACCTTTACAAATCCTTTGTTTTGCATTTTACTTTTAATTTATTATGATTACATTTTAATTGATTTCTGTCGCATACAAGGCTGCAAATATAGTTTTTTTTTCACATTCAGAAGTAATTAGGAGGCAAATATTTGAATGTGAAGGGGATTTTTGAGACGCTTTGGCGGATATTGGTGGAAGTATCGTTTGTCATTTTGGCAATATGTCAAATGAAGGCTCTCAGATTTCATTTTTTCGGCTCTTGACACAGGTTGCCCCGGAAAAACGGCTCTATTTCGTTCCGGAATTTATCGCATTTTCGGTTTTATCTTTCATTTTCTTTCAGAAAGAAAGCTGTGTGGACGTAAATGTTCCCGATACGTCTTCCGGGGAGGATAATCTGTCTTTTTGATGTTCCGATAAGGACTGTTGAGAGAAGGCTGTTAGAAGATTATAAGGTCCGGATAAGTGTTATTTTTCGGGACAATAGATGTAATTTGAATAACATATAGAGATATGGGGGAAAAGAAGTAAGCATTTTCCGAAAATGCTTACTTCTTTTGGGGTAAATGCTTACTTCTTTTCCCGAAAAGAAAGGGTCTTTTTGCTCTAAACCCCGGCTCATGTTGATGTAAACCCCGGCTTTCCGGTTCCAATTCACCGTTTTTTCTTCTGTCCGGCTCCTGGTTTGAGACTTTTTTCACCGGGTATGGTTAGCGAATAGCGCTTTTTACTGTCTTTTTGTTACTGAATCGGATCGGTGGGAAACAAAAGCGCACATTCCGCTTGTTGTGTCCCAAAGGCAGTACTGACGCATACGGGGCTGTGTGGATGCTGTAGGAACGAACTGTTTCCTACGATTAATCGGGGAGCGTGATGTAGCACCAGATGGGGTAATGGTCTGAGTCTTTGATCGAATTGTCTACCGTACATCCCGATGCTTTCAGATTCTTGCTGATCAGGATATTGTCGATCCGGAAGTAGAATTTATTCTGGTTGTACGAGATACCCAGTCCCCGTCCCGATTCGGTGAATGCGTCATCCAGATCTTGCGAAATAACTCGGTGGGCATACGATATGGGAGAGTCGTTAAAGTCGCCGCAAACGATGACCGAGGGGTAGGGAGAACGGGCTATTTCCTGAGCAATGGCGCGTGCCTGTGCCGAGCGGATAGCCGAAGCTTCAGCCAGTTTATTGACGAGTTGCCGGATACCGCTTTTCACTTTTCCTGCTTTCGGGTCTTTCAGCATGTCTTCGTATACTACTTTATCTTCGCGGGTAAGCTTGTTCGATTCAAGATGATTGTTTATCAGCAAAACGGTGTCTTTTCCTATTTTTATATCGTAAACCATGCTGCCGTTGTAGTTGCTCTGATAGTCGAGCATACGGGCGGAAAGAATGGGGAACTTGGAGTAACAGGCTATCTGGCTGCCGGCTCCCGTTTTTCCCACCTGTTTGATGTGACGATACGGGTAGTCTTTTAAGGCTTGTCTGATCTCTTTTTTGTTGAGGTGTATCTTGGCTGTTTCGGAACCCGCATACTCCTGCATGCAGACAATATCGGCTTTGCTGTTCTTTATATAGTTCAGAATAGGGTTCTGTCCATTCTCTTTCTTCATGTTGCCGAAGGACATGATGTTGTACGAAAGGAGTTTAATGCTGTTCTCCGGCTGTCCGGACGGCTCCATGTTGATGGGCATATACGTCCTGATCTGCGGATAACAAAGCAGGAATCCTAAAAGAGGTACTAACGCGAGACGGTAGCGCACGATAAGCCAAAAGATCAGAAAGCAGAAATTGATGACGAGAAAGATGGGGAATGTCAGTCCCAGACACGACTGCACCGGGTGTACTTCAGGGTTGATGTACGGACTGTAAGCTGTCAGCAGCAACATTCCGATGAAGAATGCGTTGACGGCCAGGAACAGGAATAGGGCTAATCTGCCTATATGCTTCATGCGTTATCTTTTGCTTGCGTCGAACAAGCTCTTTTTTTCTTCCGTAGTCAGGCTCTCGTAACCCGATTTCTTCAGTTTGTCGAGAATGCGGTCTATCTCGTCCGACTGTGCCTTTTTACGGGCATTGTAGTCGTAATCGTTCTGACGGGTATTGTTTCCGTAATGCACCTTCATTTTGGGTTTCCGTTTCCAGGTTTTGGCGCTGAACAGGGCGGCGATTGCGTCGAGCGCTTTGTTAACCCATGAAGTGATGTCTTTCCCTTTGTTCAGGCTGGCCGCAAACCAGAGTCCTGCCAGTGCCCCGCCCAGGTGGGCGATGTGCCCGCCTGCATTGCTTGAGGTGATAAAAAACAAATCGGTCAGCACAACGATCAGGGCCAGATACTTCAGACGCACATTACCGAAAAAGAGAAGGCGTACAGGATAATTGGGCTCCCGATAGGCGGTTGCCACTACGATGGCCAGCACCGAAGCCGATGCGCCTACCATGGTGGAGTAGGCGGTCATTGGGCGAAAATACGGAAAGATATTATAAGAGATCATATACAGCAGCCCGCCACAGATTCCGCCTACAATATAAAGGCCTCTCAGGTGTTTGCCCGAGAAGAAATACAGGAACAGCGAACCGAACCAATAAAGCCAGAGCATGTTGAACAGGATGTGCAGGAATCCTGCATGCATAAACATATAAGTAAAGATGGACCATGGTTGCCACACAAACCGTGTGAAGGATGCCGGCAAAGCTAATAATTCAAAGATCCCTGCCGCGCTCCGGTTGAACAACTGCAACAGGATACCGATCAGCGTCGTAACAACGAATACACCGACGTTGATGAATATCAGTTGGATATAGACGTTTCCTCTGCGAAACGCTTCTTTCAGGTCAGTTATAATATGTCCCATTGTTTCTGTTCTTTTTTCTCCAGTACATGATCAGGATAAATCCGAATATCATTCCTCCGAGGTGTGCAAAGTGTGCCACGTTATCACCCGGATTGTTGGCAAAGCCTGCGTACAACTCTATCAGGGCATATCCGATGACGAAGAACTTTGCCTTGATGGGGAAGGGCAGCGGGAAGATGAACAACTGCTGGTTGGGGAACAACATTCCGAAAGCCAGCAAGATGGCATATACGGATCCCGAAGCTCCCACTGTGGTCATCATGTTCAGGTATTCACTCATGGGGATAATGCCCGTACCGATGTTTACACTGGTATATTGCGACAGTTCGGTCACGTACTGTATGTATTGCACCACCTCCTGAAGTAGGCCTGCGCCCACGCCGCAGAGGATATAATAGAATAAAAAACGTTTCGGTCCCCATACTTGTTCAAGAATCCGGCCGAACATCCATACTGCGAACATATTGAAAAAGATGTGGCTGAATCCTCCGTGCATAAACATATAAGTGAATAGCTGTGCCGGATTGAAGTTGTCGGCGAGGAAAAAGTGGAGACCCAGATAATCGGATAAGTTAATCCCGTAGCTTTGCGCTACAAGTTGACCGAGGAATAGGAGGACATTGATAATTATCAGGTTTTTTGTTACAGTTGGCATTCTTCTAATTTGTTAATGTAATTAATGTGATAATGTGTGCATTAGCTCCTTTACACATGATAATAGACGCAAAAATACGAATAAATTCTGTTCTACAGCAGAAAAATAATCTACTATTAGTTCTTTTTCAATAATTTGATGTGTTTTTTTGATGTTTTTATTTGATATGTTGTTTTGTTCGGCTATATTTGTGGAATCAATCCATTGTGGGATAATCTTTTGTGTAAC
>ENA-UEQB01000757-UEQB01000757.1-human-gut-metagenome-genome-assembly--contig:-NODE-757-length-30009-cov-9.933650_pt1 | contig 30009 bp, 18 predicted proteins | sample MGYA00242901_ERZ507918 | MGnify/ENA primary metagenome ERZ507918 (study PRJEB26167, sample SAMN06115405) | human gut metagenome | host: Homo sapiens | place: China:Sichuan | collected 2016-04-06... | reverse complement strand
TAGATAGACACTATGGTATTGCTCATACACAACGTTTTGAGGATGTAATATCAGATATTACGGCTTATTGTCAACGTTTTGGAGGGGCAATAAAATGATTCTTTATCATGGTACAACGGTAGATATTAAGGAAATTGATCTTCAAAAATCAAAACCTAATAAAGACTTTGGAAAAGGGTTTTTTGCGTACTCTGTATACATCGGATACGTATGCAAAATTGCAGGATGCTAAAACCGGACTTTATTTTCAGAGTCCTCGCTATGTGTATGACTTTTGAGGAATGAAGTTAAAACTGGTAAAATGTCATAGCTGACAGAAGCTATATATTATTATGGATTCGCCCCGCCAATTCTTTACAAAGAGAATTGGCGGGGCGAATCTATTATTAATCAGTAAAGACTCATTACCCGGCATACGTTGCCTCGTGCACATCTGCCACCGCCCGTCCGCTCGGATCATTTTTCCCTTGCAATGTGGCATCCCAGGCAAGTGCTTCAGCAGTAGAGCAAGCCACGCTCGGCACACTGGGCACGCTTCGGGCAGCCGACTGACTGGGGAAGTGTTCTTCGAAAATGCTACGATAGTAATATTCCTCCTTATTCTGTGGTGGATTGATGGGAAACCGTTCGGCGGCATGTTCCATCTGATGGTCGGTGACGGCGGCAGAAGTAATGGCTTTCAATGTATCAATCCAATTGTAACCGACGCCATCGGAAAATTGCTCTTTTTGTCGCCAGGCAACACTCTGAGGCAGCATATCCTGAAAAGCTTCGCGCACAATGCGCTTTTCCACTTCTTTGCCCGGACACATCTTGACGGCAGGGCTGAGGTTCATTGCCACATCCAGGAACTCTTTATCGAGGAAGGGAACACGACCTTCCACACCCCAGGCAGAAAGGCTCTTATTGGCACGCAGACAGTCGTACAGGTGCAACTTGGAGAGCTTACGGATCGTTTCTTCGTGGAAAGCCTGCGGTGTGGGGGCTTTGTGGAAGTAGAGATAACCACCGAAAACCTCATCGGCACCTTCGCCACTAAGCACCATCTTGATGCCCATAGACTTGATGACACGTGCCAACAGGTACATCGGTGTGGAAGCACGTACAGTGGTAACATCGTATGTTTCGATAAAGTAGATGACATCATGCAAGGCATCGAGCCCTTCCTGAATGGTATAATTGATTTCATGGTGAACAGTGCCGATGTATTCCGCCACTTCACGGGCTTTAATCAAGTCCGGTGCACCGCGCAGGCCGACGGCGAAGGAGTGGAGTTGAGGCCACCAGGCTTCGCTCTGGTTATCAGTTTCAATGCGCTTGCGGGCATACTTCTTGGCAATGGCGGAGATGACGGAAGAGTCGAGGCCACCACTGAGCAGAACACCGTAAGGAACATCGGACATTAACTGGCGTTGCACGGCAGCTTCAAGGGCGAGTTTTACACTGTTGATTTCTGGTTGAGTAGCTCGGCGGGCGGTGGTGTCATTGGCTTTGACGGCGGCATAATCGGTCCAGGGGCGTTGATACCAACGATGCATTTTCCCTTCACGTCCCCAGAAGTAATGTCCGGGCAGAAAAGGCTCGTAGGTGTCACAGAAACCTTCGAGAGCTTTCAGTTCGCTACCGACGTAGATATGCCCCTGGTCGTCACGACCGATATAAAGAGGGATTACCCCGATAGGGTCACGAGCAATCAGATAATCGTCTGCTTCCTCATCGTAAAGGGCAAAGGCAAAGATACCGTTCAATTCTTCGAGGAAATGAATGCCTTTATCCTTATATAATGCGAGGATGACTTCACAGTCCGATCCTGTACGGAAAGCATATTTGCCGGCGTAGCGGGAACGGATTTCCCGATGATTATAGATCTCACCGTTGACGGCAAGGATTTGCTTGCCATCCGGAGAGTACAAAGGTTGTCCGCCACTTTCCGGATCGACGATGGAAAGACGTTCGTGAGCCAGGATGGCACTGCCGCCTACATAAATACCACTCCAGTCCGGTCCGCGATGACGGATTTTCTGCGCCATTCGAAGCGCTTTGTTTCTCAATTCCTGGGATTGAGATTTGATATTGAAGATACCTACGATTCCACACATGATATTTAGTGATTAGGGGTTAATGATTAGTGATTAGTTCAGTGATTAGGGTTTAGTGATGAGTGATTAGTAATTAGTAAGCATAGCACAGCCTGCTAATCACTAATCACTTACCACTAATCACTCAAATACTTGTCTATCCGTTCTGCCACTCTCCGTCCGTCCGCCAGTGCATGCACCACAAGGCTGGCACCGCGTGCCGCATCACCTGCTACGAACACATTTTCCGGAAATTCAGGCTGTTCCGGTTTCAGGAAGCCCATGGCCAGAAGCACCATATCGGCGTCTATCACTTCCTTCTTTCCGGTAGGTTTCATGGTAGGGCGTCCGCCATCCTGAGCCGGAATCCATTCCACTTCTTCCACCTCTACACCGCAGACTTTTCCATTCTTGCCAATAAACTGATTGGATGCCAGCGACCAGCGGCGCGTGCAACCTTCTTCGTGACTTGAAGTCGTCTTCAGCACAATGGGCCATTGTGGCCAAGGAGTAGCGTCATTGTGACCTACGGGAGGCTGTGGCATGATTTCAATCTGTGTCACACTCACGGCTCCCTGGCGGATGCTCGTACCGATGCAGTCTGATCCTGTATCACCGCCACCGATGACGAGAACCCGTTTGCCCTTGGCATTTACCAGACGGTCTTTGGGGAACGTTTCTCCATCGAGGATATGATTTTGCTGGGACAGCATTTCGAGGGCAAGATAAATACCTTTCAGTTCGCGTCCGGGGATATTGAGGTCGCGTGCCTGTGGCGTCCCGGTGCAGATGCAGTAGGCATCAAAGCCCGCGGGGAGTTTCTGTACATCTACCGTTACGCCCATTTCGAACTTGATGCCTTCGGCTTCAAGCACTCCCATCCGGCGGTCGATTACTGCCTTATCGAGTTTAAAATTAGGAATACCATAGCGCAGTAATCCGCCGGGCATGGGTTTGCTGTCAAAAAGAGTCACTTCATAGCCTTTAGCATTCAGCCGGCAGGCAGCGGAGAGTCCCGCAGGACCTGCACCGATGCTGGCAACCCGCTTTCCATTACGTTCGGGCTGAATGGGCACGATGTAACCTTCGCGAAAAGCCGCTTCGGCAATAGCCGCCTCGTTTTCACGAATGGTGACAGGCTCATCACACGAAAGTTTCAGTACACATGACTTTTCGCAAAGTGCCGGACAGATGCGTCCGGTAAATTCGGGGAAGTCGTTTGTGGCGGCGAGCACTTCATATGCTTCGCGCCATTTACCTTTATAAAGTGCATCTTGAAATTCAGGTTGTTTATTGCCCAACGGGCATGCCCAGTGACAGAAGGGTACACCGCAATCCATGCAACGTGATGCCTGGAGTTTGCGTTCGTGACTGTTTAAAGTTTGCTCCACCTGACTGAAGTCGGTGATACGTTCGTGGACAGGACGGTATCCCGCTTCCTGTCGTGGTATGTTTAAGAATGCTTTTGGATCTGCCATTTTTAGATTTATGATTTGTAATTTATTTTTAGATTTATGATTTCAGGTTTATGATCTCTGCTTAGGCTTACGCTATGGCATGCCCTTATGATACCGTCCGGCAAGTCATAAAATCATAAATCTGAAATCATAAATCTCTTAATAATCTCTCTGCATCTCTGCAATCTTCTGTTGCAGTTTCCGCATTTGCTCTTCTTGCAGTACCTTCTTGTACTCGATGGGGACTATCTGGATAAACTCATCCACATATCGGTTCCAGTCATCAAGCATAGTGCGTGCCAGGTTGGAGCCTGTATAGAGGTAGTGCTGACGGATGAGTTCGTGCAACTCTTTACGATAGGAGGCTTCTTCGATGAGGCTTAGTTCCACCATTTCCATGTTACAGAAATAATCGAAGTTTCCATCCTTATTCCATACATAAGCTACACCACCCGACATACCGGCTGCGAAGTTGCGCCCTGTTGCCCCGAGGACTACCACACGACCGCCCGTCATGTACTCGCAACAATGATCGCCTACACCCTCTACTACGGCAATGGCACCGGAATTGCGGACAGCAAAACGTTCGCCTACGCGCCCATTGATGTAAACTTCACCACTGGTTGCGCCATAGAGCAAGGTGTTTCCTGCAATCGTATTCTTCTCGGCCTGGAAGTTAGAGCGTACCGGAGGCAATACGGCAATCCGTCCGCCCGAAAGGCCTTTGCCGAGGTAATCGTTCGCTTCACCTTCCAGCTTGAAGTTGACACCCGGTACAAGGAAGGCACCGAAACTTTGTCCTGCAGAACCTTTGAACTTTACGTTCAACGTATGTTCCGGCAGTCCCGCTTCACCGTACTTCGCGGCAATGGTGCCCGAAAGCATGGCTCCGCAAGCACGATCCGTATTGGCAATCGTATATTCCAGTGAGATTTCTTTCTGGTTTTCCAGAGCTTCGGCAGCGGCATGCAGCATTTCAACGTCTTTTACGTGGTCGATGCCGTGTTGCTGGTCGATGGTGTGGCGGATGGCTGCACCATTATCGATGCGTGCCAGTATTTTGTCGAAAGTAATCAGGGATTGCTTGGGTGATTCGTTTTCTGACTTGCGGATAATAAGATCCGTGCGTCCGATGATGTCATCCATACGTTCCACACCGATTTCGGCGAGATACTCCCGTACTTCCTGCGCCAGGAAAGTGAAGAAGTTTACCAGATATTCGCTGCGTCCGTGGAAGCGCCGGCGAAGTTCCTCGTTTTGCGTTGCCACACCCACGGGGCAGGTGTTCTGATGGCATTTGCGCATCATGACGCAGCCCAGTACAATCAAAGCACTGGTTGCAAATCCGAACTCTTCGGCACCCAGCATCGCCATCAGTACGATGTCACGACCGGTTTTCAGTTGCCCGTCCACTTGCAACATCACTTGCCCGCGCAGACCGTTCAGTACAAGAGTTTGTTGCGTTTCACTCAATCCCAGTTCAGGAGAGATACCGGCATAGCGGATACTGGAGGCAGGAGAGGCGCCCGTACCACCTTCCGCACCGGAGATGACGATAAGGTCGGCTTTTGCTTTGGCCACTCCGGCGGCAATGGTTCCTACACCGCTTTCGGCTACCAGCTTCACACTGATTTTGGCATGAGGATTTACATTCTTCAGGTCGAAGATCAACTGTGCCAGGTCTTCGATGGAATAAATGTCGTGATGGGGCGGGGGAGAAATCAATGAAATGCCGGGAATGGAATGACGTGTTTTCGCAATCACCTGATCTACTTTAAAGCCCGGCAACTGACCACCTTCACCCGGTTTGGCCCCTTGTGCCACTTTGATTTGTATTTCATCGGCGTTCACCAGATACTCCGTTGTTACGCCGAAACGTCCCGAAGCTACCTGCTTGATGGCACTACGCAGACTGGTTCCGTCTTCGCGGGGCGTGAAGCGTGCGCTGTCTTCGCCTCCCTCACCTGTGTTGCTGCGTCCATGAATCCGGTTCATGGCAATAGCCATTGCCTCATGTGCTTCTTTGCTGATAGACCCGTAACTCATGGCACCCGTCACAAAGCGGTGCATGATGCTTTCTACCGGTTCAACCTTATCTATAGAAATGGGGGCACGGCGGAAATCCAGGAAATCGCGCAGGAAGATAGGCGCTTCTTTTCCATCTACCAGACTGGTAAATTCTTTGAACTTCTTATAGCTGCCCAAGCGTGTGGCAAGTTGCAAGGTAGAAATGGTTTCCGGGTTCCAGGCATGTTTTTCTCCATCTTTACGGAAAGCGTACAAACCGTTGTTGGGGAGTAATCCGTCTACTTGTGCGGCAAAACCTGCATCGTGGAATGCGATTGCATCGCGTGCTACTTCATCCAGCCGGATACCGCCTATTGTGGATCTCAACCCGCCGAAATAAGCATTGCTGAGCTCTTCACTCAAACCTACGGCTTCGAATATTTTCGCTCCCCGATACGAGCGGATGGTACTGATACCCATCTTACTCATGATCTTGAACAATCCCTTGCAGATGGATTTGATATATTTCTTTTCGGCTGTGGCATAATCCAATTGGATTTCTTTCTTCGCCACCAGCTTGTCGATCACGGCAAATGCCATGTAAGGGTTCAGGGCGCTGGCGCCAAATCCCAGTAACAGGGCTGCGTGCATCACCTCGCGTATTTCACCGCTTTCCACGACCAATGCCGTCTGTACACGTTTTCCTACCGAAATCAAGTGGTGGTGCACTGCGCTTACTGCCAGTAGGGAGGGGATAGCCGCATGAGTGGCATCCACATCACGGTCGCTCAATACAATGTAGTTCACCCCTTCGCTGACGGACTCTTCCGATTGCTTGCAAAGTGCTGTGAGTGCTTCCTGCAATCCGGCACGACCCTTTGCTACTTCAAACAACAAGGGTAGTTTCACTGTTTTGAAACCTTTGTAGCGGATGTTGCAAAGAATATCCAGTTGTGCATTGCTCAGGATGGGATGGTTGAGGCGTACCATCTTACAATGGCTTTCACTGGGTGTCAGGATGTTCATGCCCACGGCGCCGATATATTCCGTCAGTGACATTACCAGTTCCTCGCGTATCGGGTCGATAGGCGGATTGGTGACTTGTGCAAACTGTTGTCGGAAGTAATTGTACAGTAGTTGCGGCTTATCCGAAAGTACGGCAAGCGGCGTATCATTCCCCATTGAGTGGATAGGCTCGGCACCCGTGGTACACATCGGAACGATGAGCCGCTCCACATCTTCCTTGGAATAACCGAAGGTGCGCAGCATCCTCTCGTAATTCTCTACGCTATGTGGGACTTTGCGCCCGCTTTTCAGCTCATCCAGTTCGATGCGGTTCGTTGCCAGCCAACTGCGGTAAGGCTTGGCTTCGGCCAACTGTTTTTTCAATTCTCCGTCGTAGTAGATTTCGCCTTTCTCGGTATCTACCAGTAGTATCTTACCCGGTTGCAGGCGTCCCTTTTCTTTGATGTCTCCCGGTTCGAAATCCATCACGCCCACTTCGCTGGCAACTACCATCATATCGTTGTGCGTAATCAGATAGCGTGCAGGACGCAATCCGTTACGGTCGAGCATACCGCCTGCAAAACGTCCGTCGCTGAACAGCAAGGCGGCAGGGCCATCCCAGGGTTCCATCAGGATGGAGTGGTATTCATAGAATGCTTTCAGATCTTCGCTGATAGGATTCTTTTCATTGAAAGATTCCGGTACTAGCATGGCCATGGCATGCGGCAGGCTGAGGCCTGACATAACGAGGAATTCCAAAACATTGTCCAGTGAGGCACTGTCGCTCATCCCCGGCTGAATGATGGGGCGTATCTCCCTGATGTCGCCCAAGACGGGAGAGGAGAGCACACTTTCACGGGCTTCCATCCAACCCCGGTTGCCGCGGATGGTGTTGATTTCGCCGTTGTGGGCCAGGAGGCGGAACGGTTGTGCCAGTCCCCAGGTAGGGAAGGTGTTGGTGCTGAAGCGGGAGTGCACCAGTGCTATGCCGCTGGTGAAGTAGGGGTTTGTCAGATCGGGGAAGTAGCCTCGCAGTTGCAGTGAAGAGAGCATACCTTTATAGATGATGTTCTTCGTGGATAGGGAGACAACGTAGAAATCTTCGCGCGTGGCAATATCGGATTTGCGTACTTTGTTTTCTATTCTTTTTCTTATGAGATAGAGTTTACGGTCGGCTGTCTCGCTTTCCGTAAATCCGGTGATGAAAATTTGTTTGATATCCGGTTCGTTGGCAAGTGCCGATTCTCCCAGAATTTCTGGACAAGTGGGCACATTGCGCAGGTGCATCAATGTCAATCCTTCTTTTTCAATCTCTTCGATGATGATACTTAAGATAGCACCCTGGTCTTTCTCATCTTTCGGTAGAAAGAAAAGACCTGTACCGTATTTCCCTTTCTCGGGAACAGGAATACCCTGCAAAAGAATAAACTCATGCGGGATTTGTAGCAGGATGCCGGCACCGTCTCCGGTTTTGTTATCCGCACCTTCGGCGCCCCGGTGACGCATGTTCTCCAACACCTTCAATGCAGACTCCACCAGTTCGTGTGACTTGCCTCCGTGGATGTTCACTAACATACCGACACCACAAGCGTCATGCTCGTTCTCTACATCATACAAGCCCAACTGCCTGGTCTGTCGTTGATATACAGGATGTTGGCTTTCTTCCCTTCCCTGTTGTCCGGCTTTTCTCTTTGTTTCGTTGTTAAAAAGTTCTTCTTTCATCTTTTTAAGTTTACTTTATTCTGTAGTAATACCTATTATTGCTGTCAAAATGTTTGGCAAAAGTATTGATTTAATTTCAAATTGGTACAATGATGTGGGTTTTTGTGACTTGCAAAATATCTGTTTATTGGAGGTGTGTTTTAAATTGAAATAAAATATATGCTTTTGTGTTTTGAATTGAAGTAAAATGTATGATTTATATTCCGTATTGTAAGTATGCCTTTCCCTCGTTCGAGAAATTGCCATATTGCCATAATGCCAAATAGCCAAAAGGGAAGTGCATGACATTTTTTTTGTTTCATCCTTATCCGGATATAACCAAGTCCGTACCAACTCCGTGTCAAGTCCATACCAACTCCGTACCAAGTCCATTCCTATAGACACGGAGATGGTACGGACTTGATACAGCGTTGATATGGGATTGACGTGGATTTAGTCTCTTTACCCGTTGGCAGAATTGATTTCTTTCTTTCGGGTATGAATAATGAGTATTTCTACATTAAGTAAATAGAGTATCTCAATTCCCCTCCTCCGTCGGAGGAGGGGTGCCCAGAGGGCAGGGTGGTAGGTAAAGCAAGAAATACCGATGAATCATATCAATAAGGAATTCTTTTCTCACCTACCACCTCCCCCTACGGGTACTCCTCCTCCGACAGAGGAGGAGAATTAAGATAGTACTGTTTAATCACTTTTATTCATTACTTTTCCATTATGAATTAATTCCGCCAACAGGTTCTTTTTATCTTATTGGCCTTTTCCTTTGGCCTTGGCAATTTGGCTTTTTGGCAATTTGGCAACCTTGAAAAACGACAGTCTTTATCGGATTGGAAGATTTTTCCGCTATCTCCTTTCAATATAAAACTAAAATTCCATTGCTTACTTTGAATTTATAAAATTACTCCTTTTGCTTTAATAAGTTTGTTTTCTTTAACTTTTTGACAAGAAAATAACTTTTTTCTATTCTTTTGATAAATAAATAGGCAAAACATTAACTTTATGTTCTTAGGTTTTTATATCTTTGCAGCGCAAAATCAAATATTAATTAGTATGTGTGGAATCGTAGGCTATATTGGTCAAAAGAAAGCCTACCCCATTCTTATCAAAGGATTGAAGCGATTAGAGTATCGCGGATATGATAGTGCAGGGGTAGCATTAATCAGTGATAACCGACAGTTGAACGTTTACAAAACGAAAGGTAAGGTTTCGGAACTGGAAACTTTCGTTACTCAAAAAGATATTTCCGGTAACATCGGAATTGCCCATACCCGTTGGGCTACGCACGGGGAACCTTGCTCCGCTAACGCCCATCCTCATTATTCCTCTTCCGAACATCTCGCTCTCATCCACAACGGCATCATCGAAAACTACGCCGTCCTTAAAGAAAAACTTCAGGCCAAAGGCTATTCATTCAAAAGCAGTACGGACACCGAAGTACTGGTGCAACTGATAGAATTCATCCAGAAATCCAAAAATACAGATCTGCTGACTGCTGTGCAATTAGCGTTGCGTGAAGTAATCGGCGCTTATGCCATTGCCGTGCTGGATAAGGACAATCCGGATGAGATTATAGCAGCCCGCAAGAGTAGTCCGTTGGTGGTAGGTATCGGTGAAGATGAGTTTTTCCTGGCTTCGGATGCTACGCCGATTGTGGAATATACAGATAAAGTCGTATATTTGGAAGATGAAGAGATCGCCGTTATCCGCCGCGGAGAGAAACTGAAGGTGGTGAACCTGAAAAATGTGGAATGTCCGCACGAAGTGAAGACGGTGGCGCTGAACCTGGGACAGTTGGAAAAGGGTGGTTATCCGCACTTCATGCTGAAAGAGATTTTTGAACAGCCCGATTGCATTCACGACTGTATGCGCGGACGTATCAATGTAGAAAGTACAAATGTGGTGCTTTCCGCAGTGATTGATAACAAAGACCGCCTGCTGGCAGCCAAACGTTTCATCATCGTGGCGTGCGGTACTTCCTGGCATGCGGCACTTATTGGAAAGCATCTGATAGAAAGTCTTTGCCGCATTCCGGTGGAAGTGGAGTATGCTTCGGAATTCCGTTACCGTGATCCGGTGATAGACAGTAAGGATGTGGTGATTGCGATTTCGCAAAGTGGCGAGACGGCGGATACACTGGCAGCTGTGGAACTGGCGCGGAGCCGTGGGGCATTTATCTATGGCATCTGTAATGCGATTGGTTCGTCTATTCCGAGGGCTACGCATACGGGTTCTTATATCCACGTAGGTCCCGAAATCGGAGTGGCTTCCACCAAAGCGTTTACGGGACAGGTGACAGTGCTCACCATGCTGGCGCTGACGCTTGCCAAGGAGAAGAATACGATAGATGAGGGGCAATTCCTTGCCATCGTGCAGGAGCTGAACCGCATTCCTGATAAGATGAAAGAAGTGCTGAAACTGAATGGCAGCATTGCAGAGCTTTCCAAAATCTTCACGTATGCGCATAACTTTATCTATCTGGGACGAGGATATTCGTATCCCGTAGCCCTGGAAGGTGCGTTGAAGCTGAAAGAAATCTCTTATATCCATGCCGAGGGTTATCCGGCTGCTGAAATGAAGCATGGGCCTATCGCACTGGTAGATGCTGAAATGCCGGTAGTAGTGATTGCTACACAGAACGGGCTTTATGAGAAAGTATTGAGCAATATACAGGAAATCAAGGCGCGTAAGGGCAAAGTGATTGCCCTGGTGACAAAAGGGGATACGGTTATCAGCAAGATTGCCGATACTTGTATCGAGTTGCCGGAAACAATCGAGTGCCTCGACCCGTTAATTACTACAGTACCGTTGCAGTTACTGGCCTATCATATCGCAGTATGCAAAGGGATGGATGTGGATCAGCCGAGAAACTTGGCGAAGAGCGTCACAGTGGAATAAAGAGGGTAATACGAAATAAATAGTAAACGATAAATTGTACTTTGTACATTGTAAATTGTAAATGAACTGATGGAAGAACTGAAGCATGAATGTGGCGTTGCCATGATACGCCTGCTGAAACCTCTGGAATACTATGAACAGAAGTACGGCACATGGATGTACGGTTTGAACAAACTCTATCTTCTGATGGAGAAACAGCACAACCGCGGACAAGAAGGCGCCGGTATGGCTTGCGTAAAGCTGGAAGCAAATCCCGGTGAGGAGTATATGTTCCGTGAGCGTGCACTCGGTTCGGGTGCCATTACCGAGATATTCGGTACGGTGCAAAGCAACTTTAAGGATCTGACAAAAGAGCAGCTTCATGATGCGGATTACGCTAAGAAATACCTCCCTTTTGCGGGCGAGGCTTACATGGGGCACTTGCGCTATTCCACTACCGGAAAGAGCGGCATTTCCTATGTGCACCCTTTCCTGAGGCGTAACAACTGGCGGGCTAAGAATCTCGCTCTTTGCGGCAATTTTAACATGACGAACGTGGATGAGATCTTTGCACGTATCACTGCTATCGGCCAGCATCCGCGGAAGTATGCCGATACGTACATCATGCTGGAACAAGTGGGACACCGTCTCGACCGTGAAGTGGAGCGCCTCTTCAATCTTGCCGAAGCGGAAGGATTGACAGGCATGGGCGTGACTCACTATATAGAAGATCATATGGATCTGGCAAACGTGCTGCGTACTTCGAGCAAGGAGTGGGACGGAGGCTATGTGATATGCGGACTGACGGGAAGCGGTGAATCGTTTGCCGTGCGCGACCCGTGGGGAATCCGCCCCGCATTCTGGTATCAGGATGATGAAGTGGCAGTGCTTGCCAGCGAACGTCCTGTGATACAAACCGCTTTCAATGTGCCGGCAGTCAGCATTAAGGAATTGATGCCCGGACAAGCCTTGCTGATTAACAAGACAGGCAAGCTGCGCACCACCCAAATCAATAAAGTACGCGAGGTGAAACCCTGTTCTTTCGAACGTATTTATTTCTCACGAGGTAGTGATGTGGATATTTACAGGGAACGTAAACTATTGGGTGAGAAACTGATACCTAACATATTGAAAGCCATCAATAAAGACCTTGACCATACTGTGTTTTCCTTTATTCCGAATACAGCGGAAGTTGCGTTCTACGGCATGTTGCAGGGATTGGATGATTATCTGAATGAAGAGAAAGTGCAACAGATCGCTTCCCTGGGACATAGCCCCAGTCTGGAAGAGCTGGAACAGATTCTTTCCCGCCGTATCCGTAGCGAAAAGGTAGCCATCAAGGACATCAAACTGCGCACGTTTATTGCAGAAGGAAACAGCCGCAATGACTTGGCTGCGCATGTGTATGATATCACCTATGGAAGTCTGGTGCCGGGTGTGGACAATCTTGTCATTATCGACGACTCCATTGTGCGCGGAACCACTCTGAAACAGAGTATTATCGGTATTCTCGACCGTCTGGGCCCCAAGAAGATTGTGATTGTTTCTTCTTCCCCGCAGGTACGCTATCCCGATTATTACGGCATCGACATGGCAAAGATGAGTGAATTCATTGCTTTTAAAGCGGCCATCGAATTGCTGAAAGACCGGGATATGAAAGATGTGATTGCCGCTGCCTACCGCAAATCGAAAGACCAGGTAGGGTTGCCGAAGGAGCAAATGGTGAACTATGTGAAGGATATCTATGCACCCTTTACTGACGAGGAAATCTCCGCCAAGATGGTGGAACTGCTGACACCTGCCGGAACAAAGGCGAAGGTGGAAATCGTATACCAACCGTTGGAGGGGCTGCATGAGGCTTGTCCCAATCATCGGGGAGACTGGTATTTCAGCGGTGATTATCCTACGCCGGGCGGGGTGAAGATGCTGAATAATGCCTTTATTGACTATATAGAACAAGTATATCAATTTTAACGAAATAGTGTTTAGTGATAAGTGATTAACGTTAATTGCTTATCACTAAGCACTAATCACTAACTAACATGAGAAATGTAACTCTTATCCTCGACGACGGGAGCCGCTTCCACGGCAAGTCGTTTGGCTACGAAAAGCCGGTAGCGGGAGAGGTGGTTTTCAACACAGCTATGACGGGGTATCCCGAGAGCTTGACTGACCCCTCGTATGCCGGACAGTTGATGACGCTCACTTATCCGTTGGTGGGCAATTATGGTGTGCCGCCTTTCACTATCGAACCGAATGGACTGGCTACCTTTATGGAAAGCGAACGTATCCATGCGGAAGCCATCATTGTAAGTGATTATAGTGAGGACTTTAGCCATTGGAACGCTGTGGAAAGCCTTGCTGATTGGCTGAAGCGCGAACAGGTGCCGGGCATCACAGGTATCGATACGCGTGAGCTGACAAAGGTGCTCCGCGAACATGGCGTGATGATGGGTAAGATCGTCTTTGACGATGAACCGGAGAATGTGCCCGATGCCGTGTATGCGGGAGTGAACTATGTGGATAAGGTGAGTTGCAAGGAGATAATCCGGTACAACGAAGGTGCGGGTAAGAAGAAAGTAGTCCTGGTGGATTGTGGGGTGAAGAGCAATATTCTTCGCTGTCTGCTGAAGCGTGATGTGGAAGTCATCCGTGTGCCTTGGAACTATGATTATAATGAACTGGAGTTCGACGGACTTTTCATCAGTAACGGTCCGGGTGATCCGGATACCTGTGATGCTGCGGTGCAGAATATCCGCCGGGCAATGAAGAATGAAAAACTACCTATCTTCGGTATCTGCATGGGAAATCAGTTGCTGAGCAAGGCAGGAGGAGCAAAGATATACAAGCTGAAATATGGTCATCGCAGTCACAACCAGCCGGTGCGTATGGTGGGCACGGAGCGTTGCTTCATCACTTCGCAGAATCATGGTTATGCAGTGGACAACACTACGCTGACGGAAGATTGGGAACCGCTGTTCATCAATATGAACGACGGGTCTAATGAGGGCATTAAACATAAACGGAATCCCTGGTTCTCTGCACAATTCCATCCGGAAGCTGCCAGCGGGCCGACGGATACGGAGTTTTTGTTTGATGAGTTCGTGAAACTGCTGTAATCACCTATAAACGTACAACAAATGAAAGAAAACAATATAAAGAAAGTCCTGCTACTCGGTTCCGGTGCACTGAAAATCGGTGAGGCAGGTGAGTTCGACTACTCCGGCAGCCAGGCACTCAAAGCCTTGAAAGAAGAAGGTATCTACACCGTTCTTATCAACCCGAATATCGCTACTGTGCAGACTTCGGAAGGCGTTGCCGATCAGATTTATTTCCTACCTGTCACTCCTTATTTTGTAGAGAAAGTCATCGAAAAAGAACGTCCGGATGGCGTTATGCTTGCTTTTGGTGGGCAAACGGCACTGAACTGCGGTGTTGCCCTCTACAAAGACGGAGTTTTTGAGAAATATGGTGTAAAAGTTCTCGGTACTCCCGTACAAGCCATTATCGATACGGAAGACCGTGAGATTTTCGTGCATAAGCTGAATGAAATCAATGTAAAGACTATCAAAAGCGAAGCTGTAGAAAATGCCATTGATGCCCGTCGTGCTGCTGCCGAATTGGGTTATCCGGTGATTGTCCGCGCTGCATACGCTCTTGGCGGACTGGGTTCCGGCTTCTGTGACAATGAAGAAGAACTGGATGTGCTGGTTGAGAAAGCTTTCTCCTTTTCCCCGCAGGTGCTTGTGGAAAAATCCTTGCGTGGATGGAAAGAAGTGGAGTATGAGGTGGTGCGCGACCGCTTTGACAACTGTATCACTGTTTGTAACATGGAGAACTTCGACCCGCTGGGTATCCATACGGGAGAGTCCATTGTTATCGCTCCGTCTCAGACGCTCAGTAACTCCGATTATCATAAGCTGCGCGAACTTGCTATCCGTATCATTCGCCATATCGGTATTGTAGGAGAATGTAATGTGCAGTATGCTTATGATCCTGAAAGTGAAGATTATAGAGTGATTGAAGTAAATGCCCGCTTGAGCCGTTCTTCTGCTCTGGCTTCTAAAGCTACGGGGTATCCGCTTGCTTTCGTTGCTGCAAAACTCGGTCTTGGCTACGGATTGTTCGACCTGAAGAATTCTGTAACGAAAACCACAAGTGCTTTCTTTGAACCTGCATTGGATTATGTGGTCTGCAAAATACCCCGTTGGGACTTGGGTAAGTTCCATGGTGTAGACAAGGAACTGGGTTCCAGCATGAAGTCAGTAGGCGAGGTGATGGCTATCGGCCGTACTTTTGAAGAAGCCATTCAGAAAGGTCTGCGTATGATAGGACAGGGGATGCATGGTTTCGTGGAAAATAAGGAACTTGTTATTTCTGATATAGACAAGGCGCTCCGTGAACCGACGGACAAGCGTATCTTCGTTATATCCAAAGCTTTCCGTGCCGGATATACCGTTGATCAGGTGCACGAACTGACGAAGATCGATAAGTGGTTTCTGGAGAAGCTGATGAACATCATGAACACCAGCAAAGAGTTGGAACAGTGGAGTAAGAACCACAAACAGATAGCCGATCTGCCTTTGGAATTGCTGAAAAAAGCCAAGGTACAAGGTTTCTCCGATTTCCAGATAGCCCGCGCCATCGGTTATGAAGGAGACATGGAAGACGGTATCCTCTATGTGCGCAATCATCGTAAGAGCGTCGGCATTGTCCCTGTGGTGAAGCAAATAGACACTCTTGCTGCCGAATATCCTGCACAGACTAATTACCTGTATCTGACGTATAGTGGCATCGCTAATGATGTTCATTATCTCGGCGACCGTAAATCCATCGTTGTACTTGGTTCCGGTGCGTATCGTATCGGGTCTTCCGTAGAGTTTGACTGGTGCGGTGTACAGGCACTGAATACCATCCGTAAAGAGGGGTATCGCAGCGTTATGATTAACTATAATCCCGAAACCGTATCTACGGACTATGATATGTGCGACCGCCTCTACTTCGACGAACTTACCTTCGAACGGGTAATGGATATCCTTGAACTGGAAAATCCGCACGGGGTGATTGTTTCTACCGGTGGTCAGATACCGAATAACCTTGCCCTGCGTTTGGATGCGCAGAAGGTGCCTATACTCGGTACTTCCGCCAAAAGCATTGACAATGCCGAAGACCGTGAGAAGTTCTCTGCCATGCTGGACCGTATCGGTGTAGACCAGCCTCGCTGGCGCGAACTTACGAGCATGGACGACATCAACGAGTTTGTGGAAGAAGTAGGTTTCCCGGTACTTGTGCGTCCGTCATACGTGCTTTCAGGTGCTGCAATGAACGTTTGTTCCAATCAGGAAGAACTGGAACGCTTCCTGCAACTTGCGGCCAATGTATCAAAGAAGCATCCGGTGGTTGTCAGCCAGTTCATCGAACATGCCAAGGAGGTGGAGATGGATGCGGTGGCACAAAATGGAGAAATTGTGGCATACGCTATCTCTGAACATATTGAGTTTGCCGGAGTGCATTCGGGCGATGCTACGATTCAATTTCCGCCTCAGAAGCTTTATGTGGAGACGGTACGCCGCATTAAGCGTATCAGTCGTGAGATTGCACGCGAACTGAATATCTCCGGTCCGTTCAATATCCAGTATCTGGCCCGTGAGAATGACATTAAGGTGATTGAATGTAACCTACGTGCATCCCGTAGTTTCCCGTTCGTCAGCAAGGTGCTGAAGATTAATCTTATCGAACTGGCTACGAAGGTGATGTTAGGGCTTCCGGTAGAAAAGCCGAATAAGAATCTCTTTGAACTGGACTATGTAGGCATCAAGGCCAGCCAGTTCTCTTTCAATCGCTTGCAAAAGGCCGACCCGGTGTTGGGTGTGGATATGGCATCTACAGGTGAAGTAGGTTGTATCGGAAGTGATACGTCCTGTGCCGTGCTGAAGGCTATGCTTTCTGTAGGCTACCGCATACCGAAGAAGAATATCCTGCTTTCTACCGGTACACCGAAACAGAAGGTGGAAATGCTTTCCGCTGCCCGTCTGCTTCAGCAAAAAGGGTATAAGCTCTTTGCAACGGGAGGTACCAGTAAGTTCCTTACGGAGAATGGGGTGGAGAATACGCAGGTGTATTGGCCCAGTGAGACTAACCAACAGCCGCAAGCGTTGGATATGCTGCACAAAAAGGAGATCGACATGGTGGTGAATATTCCGAAGAACCTCACTGCGGGTGAGTTGAGCAACGGATATAAGATTCGTCGTGCCGCTATCGACCTGAATGTTCCGCTGATTACGAATGCCCGCCTGGCAAGTGCTTTCATCAATGCTTTCTGTACGATGACGCTGGACGATCTGGCAATTAAATCGTGGGCGGAGTATAAATAATCTCTGTATAACAAAGTGAGAAAAACATTTGTTAGTCAAAGAGAATGGTTTAACTTTGCATTTACAACTATAAAAATATAGGAGAGTATATTATGGATACAACGATGGAAACCATTTCATTTGAGTTGCCGAAAGCTGACTTAAAGTTATTCAAAGAATTGGCAAAGAAGATGGGTTGGACTATTACTGACAAAAAGTCGGGTATAGAAAAGGCTATGGAGGATGTGAAGACCGGGCGCGTGTATAAAGCAAAAGATGCAGATGAGTTATTTAAGCAAATATTAGGCTGATGGCATATACCTTGATATATACCGGATAGTTTAAGAAAGATTTAAAGCGTTGCCAGAAACGAGGATTAGATATTGAACTTTTGCATAAAGTGATAACTCTTTTACAAGAAAACGGTTCTTTGCCGGCTGAATATAAACCTCATATATTGTCGGGACAATTTTCAGGATATTGGGAATGTCATATAAAGCCGGATTGGTTGTTGATATGGGAGCAGAATGATAAAGAATTGACTTTATTGCTGCTTAATACTGGGACACATTCGGACTTGTTTTGATAACTTTAGAAATAGCGGGTCTCGTTGCATTGCAAAGATGTAACGGGGCTTTTGCTTTTTATATGCTGCAAAACATATCACTATTTCTTGCTGATTCAGAATAAATAATCTTTCTTTGCACCAGCACAGTTCAGCACAGTTGCCTGTGCTATCCTTACTTTGATTAAACCTGTATACGCAATATGAAAACAATTTTCGGGCAACAAACGACGAAGGTAAAACAACTGGCCGATTTGATCAGCCAGGACATTTCCATGGGACGTTACAAGACGGATACCGCCCTGCCTTCCATCAATCAGCTGAGCCACGATTATAAAGTTTCCCGCGACACGGTTTTTAAAGCTTTTATTGATCTGAAGGAGCGGGGGATTATCGACTCTACTCCTGGTAAAGGTTACTATGTGGTGAACCGCCAGAAAAATATCCTGCTGCTGCTCGATGAATATTCACCCTTTAAAGATACATTGTATAACAGTATCATCCGCCGCCTTTCTACGCGTTATAAGGTAGACCTGTGGTTTCATCAGTATAACGAAGCATTGTTCAATGCTATTCTTCGCGATTCCATTGGCCGTTATAATAAATACGTGGTAATGAACTTCGATAATGAAAAGATTTCTCCTTATCTCTATAAGATAGACTCTTCCCGCCTGTTGCTGCTTGATTTCGGGCAGTTTGATAAGCGGGAGTACTCATACATCTGCCAGGACTTCGGTGAAGCCTTTTACGCAGCTATGGCTCAATTGTCAGATAGGTTGCAGAACTATCGCAAGCTTATCCTGTTTCTGGCACGGGAAAGTAAGCATCCCAAGGAGACGTGCGATTATTTCAGGAAGTATTGTGCAGATCATCAATTGGAATGTGAGATAATAGAGACTTTGGACAACAGGGAAGTGCATTCCGGTGAAGCCTATATCGCCATCCGTCAGGTGGATGTGGTGGAGATTGTGAAGAAGAGCCGTGCGGCAGGTTTGACGTGTGGCGTTGATTTCGGCTTGATAGCCTATAATGATACGCCGGCTTATGAAGTGATTGATAAGGGAATAACAGTAATGAGTGTTGATTGGCAAAAGATGGGAATCCTGACGGCAGATTTCATCTTGAGTGGCAAACCCATACAGGTTTGTCTGCCGACGGAAGTAAATTTAAGAGGCTCTTTATAGCCTTTTTTTACAAACTGATTTCAGCACAGTTCAGCATAGATGATGTTTTATTAACCAAATAAATGATAGCATGAAAAAGTATCCGAAAATCGGGATTCGTCCCACTATCGACGGCCGCCAGGGTGGCGTACGTGAAAGCCTTGAAGAAAAGACAATGAACCTGGCTAAAGCAGTAGCTGAGTTGATCACCAGTAACTTGAAGAATGGTGACGGAAGTCCGGTGGAGTGTGTGATTTCAGACAGTACCATCGGTCGCGTAGCCGAAAGCGCGGCTTGTGCCGAGAAGTTTGAACGCGAAGGCGTGGGTTCTACTATCACAGTGACCTCTTGCTGGTGCTACGGTGCCGAGACTATGGACATGAATCCGTATTATCCGAAAGCTGTTTGGGGATTTAACGGTACGGAACGTCCGGGAGCGGTATATCTGGCAGCTGTATTGGCAGGACATGCACAAAAAGGATTACCTGCTTTTGGCATTTACGGACGTGATGTGCAGGATCTGGATGACAATTCCATCCCTGCCGACGTTGCAGAAAAACTGCTTCGTTTTGCACGTGCCGCACAGGCAGTAGCGACCATGCGCGGAAAATCTTATCTGTCGATGGGTAGTGTATCCATGGGTATTGCCGGTTCTATTGTGAATCCGGATTTCTTCCAGGAATATCTGGGCATCCGTTGCGAATCTGTAGATCTGACCGAAATTATCCGTCGCATGACTGAAGGTATCTATGATAAGGAAGAGTTTGCCAAAGCCATGGCATGGACAGAGAAATATTGCAAGAAGAATGAGGGCAAGGATTTCAATCTCCCCGCAAAGACCAAGACCCGTGAGCAAAAAGATGAAGATTGGGAGTTTATTGTGAAAATGACCCTCATCATGCGCGATCTTATACAAGGTAATCCGAAACTTTGCGAAATGGGATTCAAGGAAGAAGCACTTGGACACAATGCCATTGCCGCCGGGTTCCAGGGACAACGCCAGTGGACGGATTTTTATCCGAATGGTGACTACTCAGAAGCTCTGCTGAATACTTCTTTTGACTGGAACGGTATTCGTGAAGCATACGTAGTAGCTACTGAAAATGATGCCTGCAACGGTGTAGCCATGCTCTTTGGTCATTTGCTGACAAACCGTGCACAGATATTCTCTGACGTGCGTACATATTGGAGTCCTGAAGCTGTGAAACGTGTTACGGGTAAAGAATTGACCGGTTTGGCAGCTAATGGTATTATCCATCTGATTAACTCCGGTGCTACCACTCTGGACGGTACAGGTCAGCAAACAAATGCACAGGGTGAACCTGCCATGAAACCTCATTGGGAAATTTCCGAGGCTGAAATGGAGAAATGTCTTGAAGCTACTACCTGGTATCCCGCTAACCGTGATTATTTCCGTGGCGGTGGTTTCTCTTCCAACTTCCTGTCGAAGGGTGGAATGCCTGTAACTATGACCCGTCTAAATCTGGTAAAAGGCCTTGGCCCTGTGCTTCAGATTGCTGAGGGATGGACGGTAGAGATTGATCCGGAAGTTCACAAGCTACTGGATGAACGTACGGACCGTACTTGGCCTACTACTTGGTTTGTGCCCCGTCTTTGCGATAAACCGGCATTTGAAGATGTGTACTCGGTAATGAATAACTGGGGAGCCAATCATGGTGCTATCAGTTACGGACATATCGGTCAGGATTTGATTACGCTGGCTTCCATGCTTCGTATTCCTGTTTGCATGCATAATGTGGATGAGAAGAAGATATTCCGTCCTGCTGCCTGGAATGCATTCGGTATGGATAAAGAAGGAGCTGATTACAGAGCCTGCACAACGTACGGACCTATCTATAAATAACAAATAGAAATAGACATGATAACAAACGAACACATAGAACAATTTATAGCCCAGGCGCATCGGGTAGGAGATGCCGGATTGACAATATGCAGTAGCGGCAATATCTCCTGGCGCATTGGTGACGAAGTCCTGCTTTCCGGAACAGGCTCATGGGTACCTTCTCTGCCTAAAGAAAAAGTAGCTGTCTGCCGCCTTTCTACAGGAGAAGTATTGAATGGAGTGAAACCCTCTATGGAAAGCGGTTTCCATCTTGGAGTGCTTCGTGAGCGCCCTGATGTGAATGTAGTTCTGCATTTCCAGTCACACTATGCCACGGCTGTGGCGTGTATGAAGAATCGTCCTACGAACTTCAACGTAACAGCGGAGATTCCCTGCCATGTGGGAAGTGAGATTCCGGTAGTTCCTTATTATCGTCCGGGATCGCAAGAATTGGCCCAGGGAGTGATTGATGCTCTGAAAGACCATAATTCCGTCCTCTTGCTGAAACATGGGCAGGTGGTGTGTGGTAAGGACTTCGACCAGGCTTTTGAACGCGCTATGTTCTTTGAAATGGCATGTCGCATCATGATCCAGTCCGGAGGAGACTACACAGTACTTACTCCTGAAGAAATCGATGATCTTGAAACATACATTTTAGGAAAGAAGACTAAATGATGAATACCTATCTGGCAGTAGATTTTGGAGGTGGGAGCGGTCGCATTATGGCCGGTTCCATCTGCCAGGGTACGCTGAAACTGGAAGAGGTGTATCGCTTTCCAAACCGCCAGGTGCGGATGGGAAACCATGTGTACTGGGATTTTCTTGCTCTGTTTGATGAGATGAAGAACGGACTCCGGCAAGCGGTGCGCAAGGGATATCATATCAGGAGCATTGGCATTGATACCTGGGGTGTGGACTTTGGATTGATAGACCGTAACGGTAATTTGCTGGGAAATCCTGTGTGTTATCGTGATCCCCGAACGGATGGTTTGCCGGAAGAGTTTTTCGGTGACAACCTTGTTCGGCATTATTCCGAAGCCGGCATACAAGTGATGTCCATCAATACACTTTTTCAGCTTTACAGCATGAAGAAAAGCGGTGATACTTCCTCAGTTCCGGTACGTGGTCTCTGCTGGGTGTTGAACTGGATGAGCCTATCCTCACGGAAGAAGCTTGCCGGGCCGGTTTCACCAATGAGGGCGGGATAGGCGGTAAGATTCGTTTTCTTCAGAATATAACCGGGCTTTGGATCTTGCAACGCCTTATGGCACAATGGAAAGAAAGAGGAGAGCGATGTGAATACGATTTCTTGCTTTCTGCCGCTGAATCTGCGGATAGTTCATCCGTGATTGACGTAGATGATAAGATATTCCAGAACCCTGTGGATATGCAGGATGCCATTGCGGAGTATTGTGAAGCGCACGGACAGCCTATACCGGAAACTTACGGTGAGGTAGTGCGTTGTGTACTCCAATCACTCGCCCTGCGCTATAAGCAAGGAATAGACCAACTGAATCGTCTGCTTCCCGCTCCGATAGAACAGCTCAATATCATCGGTGGCGGATGTCGTAATTCACTGCTGAACCGCCTGACAGCCGAGGCTTTGGGTATTCCCGTCTATGCCGGACCTGTAGAGGCAACCGCTATCGGTAATATCCTGGTGCAAGCCATTGCCAAAGGAGAGATCGGCAGCCGTGAAGAAATCAAAGAATTTATTTAATAACTTAGCCGGAACGCAGATAAACACTGCTTTGCGTAGATAATTATCGTATCACTTTTTAATCTGCTAAAATCTGTGTTTATTTGCGTTTCAATATTGATTTACTATGGACACATCAATCAAACGTTATCCCGCCAAAGAGCATCATCAGCCGGTGGAGCGTATCTGCCGGACACTGGAACTCCGTGACGATCCGCAGTTGATAGCCGAATACCGTCGCCGGCACAGCCAAGGGGCTATCTGGTCCGAAATACCTGCCGGTATCCGTGAAGCCGGTATTCTGGAAATGGAAATATATCTTTTGGACACCCGCCTGTTTATGATAGTCGAAGTGCCTGTAGGGTTTGACTGGGATGCAGCTATGGAGCGTCTCGCTTCCTTGCCCCGACAACAGGAATGGGAAGACTATATGGCCATCTTCCAGCTTGTGAAACCCGGTTCCACAGCCGCCGAGAAATGGCAACCGATGGAGCGTATTTTCCACCTTTATGACTAATCCCAGCCAAAGAAATAACTACCATGAAGAACAACACTAAGAAAAACAGCATTATCAGTAAAGACGGAGTAAGCTACCTCATTCCGTTCATTCTTATCACCAGTTGCTTTGCCTTGTGGGGCTTTGCCAACGATATCACGAATCCGATGGTGAAAGCCTTTTCCAAGATTTTCCGTATGAGTGTTACCGACGGGGCACTGGTGCAGGTGGCTTTCTATGGCGGATATTTTGCCATGGCATTCCCCGCAGCTATCTTTATCCGTCGCTTTTCATATAAAGCAGGGGTACTGCTGGGACTGGGATTGTATGCTATCGGTGCATTCCTGTTCTATCCCGCCATGCTGACGGGTAATTACTATCCCTTCCTTATAGCCTACTTTATACTGACATGCGGACTCTCGTTTCTGGAAACCAGTTGTAATCCCTATATCCTTTCTATGGGTGATGAAGCTACATCCACCCGCCGCCTGAACCTTGCACAGTCTTTCAATCCGATGGGCTCGTTGCTGGGTATGTACGTGGCGATGAACTTTATCCAGAATCGCTTGAACCCGATGGATACGATGGAGCGTAGCCAGCTTTCGGATACAGAATTTGCTGCGGTACGTGATTCAGACCTGATGGTACTGATTGCGCCTTATCTGATTATCGGGCTTGTCATTCTGGTAATGCTGATTGTGATCCGTATGGTGAAGATGCCGAAGAATGGCGATCAGTCTCATAACATCAACTTCCTGCCTACATTGAAACGCATATTCGGTATACACCATTACCGCGAAGGAGTGATCGCACAGTTCTTTTATGTAGGTGCGCAGATTATGTGCTGGACATTTATCATTCAATATGGTACGCACTACTTCATGTCGGAAGGGATGGAAGAGAAAGCCGCGGAAGTGCTTTCACAGCAATATAACATTGTTGCTATGATTATTTTCTGTGCCAGCCGTTTCATCTGTACGTTTATCCTGCGGTATCTCAGTCCGGGACTGTTGCTGAAAGTACTGGCTATTGTGGCTTGCGTGTTTACGGCCGGGGTGATTGGTTTCCAGAATATCTGGGGAATGTATTGTCTCGTAGGGGTATCAGCCTGTATGTCTCTGATGTTCCCCACGATTTACGGTATAGCTTTACAGGGATTGGGCGATGATGCCAAGTTCGGTGCTGCCGGATTGATTATGGCAATTCTCGGAGGGTCGGTATTGCCGCCCCTTCAGGCAAGCATCATTGATTGCCATACGCTGTTAGGTATGCCTGCTGTGAACCTGTCATTCATCCTTCCGTTCATCTGTTTTGTGGTGATTGTGATCTATGGACACCGGTCTTATTGCAGGGAAAAAATGCGAAAGTAATTATAGATACATCTGAATTTGATGATGGAGAACCTTTTATAGAAAAAAAGGTTCTCTTTTTTATTTATATAGTTGTATTTCTTCTTTTTTTGCTACTTTTGTGTTGCAAAATGAAACAAGCAAATATTTCGCATAACATAAAATTCTTCTGGTACAGATGAAACAATATCTTCTACTTCTGTTTTTCTACCTCTTGTCTGTAAATTGGGCTTTTGCACAAAAAGATGCGATAGAGGGTAAAAGTTATATCCTTTGTATAAACTCATATACGGAATCATCTCCCTGGAGCAGCCGGCTTATTTCCAACGTTACGGAATTCGTTCAAAAAGACCCTGGAATCACTCTCTACGTAGAGCATCTGAATATGCTGCTGGTTGAAAATGATTCCATTCTGGAAGAATCCAAGCGCAATATATTCGATAAATACAAAGGTCGTTCTCCACGCATGCTGTTATTACTGGGAAATTCGGCATTGTTGTTGCGGGATGAATATAGAAAAGTTTGGGGAGATATTCCCATTGTGCTTTGTGCGCAGGAAGATTATTTAGATTCCTATGAGGCTTATATCCACAGGCAGCCTTCTACGCCTGAAGAACGAACTCCTCTTTCTTATTTGGTTGACCCCTACAATTTAGTTTATCTGTACGCTGATTTGTATATCCCGGAAAACATTCGCCTGATGAAACAGATGATTCCCGGGATGAAAGAGTTTATATTTATAGGTGACGGGCGCAAAGTCAATCAAGACAACTCCGTACTTATCGAGCAAGAACTGAATACGAAGTATCCGGATATCAAGTATAAATTTTGGTCTGCTGAAAATATGACGACCAATCAGCTGTTGGATTCCCTGTATTTCGTAGACACTAAAACAACGGGAGTTCTGTTCGCTTCGTGGTTCTACAAATACGCATTTGCCGGTACTAGCATGTTAGCCACTAATTCTCACAAGCTTATAGCTGCTACTTCCGTTCCTATCTTTTCTTTGAGTATGGTAAATATAGCAAGTGGAAAAGAAGGTATGCTGGGTGGATATACTTACAATCAGGATCGTTATGATGCAGCATTGATTCAAACCATTTCGGATGTGTTGAAAGACAAACAGGCACGCCATATTTCTTGCTATATCCCCACAGACGGGGCGCCTGTTATTAATTATGAAATACTGGTACGTGACGGGCTTTCTCTTTCCACGTGTCCTGCCAATACCCGTTTCCTGAATAAACCGCCTACGTTTTGGGAGCATTACCGGTATTTTATCTTGGGAACTCTTTTCTCTATTTTGCTTATTACACTGCTCTTCCTGTATCGTATTCGCAACTTGAATGCATTGAAGAAAGCACAACAGAACGAGATAGATGCAATGGCTACTTATAAGATGTTAGTGAACAATATGCCCATACTCTATATGCAGGAAGAGTTGGTGACCGATAAGAACGGTAATCCCATCGAATTGATTTATCGGAATGTAAATTCGGAATTTGAGAAACATTTCTATCGTAAGGAAGAGGTCATAGGCAGAAAAGGAAGTGAAATATTTCCGGAATCCATGCCCGAATTCCTGCATTTTACAAAGATGGCGTTGACGGAGAAAAGAGCCATCACATTCCCTTACTACTTTAAAGCCATCGATACTTTTTACGATGTGGTATTGAAAGGAACCCATCAGGGAAATATGATTGATATCTTCTGTCTGGACAGTACGGAGCTGCACAAAGCACAACAAAAGCTGAGTGCTACCAACAGCAAACTGGCGATGGCTCTTGATGTTGCCAATATCGTACCCTGGAAGTGGGATCTGAAGAGCAAAACAATCCTGTGTGATATCAATAGACCGATTGAACTGAGTACTGACGAACAGGAGGTGGAAGATTCACAACTATCTGTGCCCGATTCTCAGTATTTCTCAAAAATCTTCAAGGAAGACCGTGAACGGGTGAAACAGGCCTACCGGGACCTGATAGAAGGACGGGCGGAAAAAGTGAAAGAAGAATACCGCATCGTCAATGTGCAGAAAAACAACCTGCACAAGGTGGAATGGGTGGAAGCACAGGCTGCCGTAGAAGCTCGTGACGAAGATGGAAAGCCATTGACACTGGTAGGCTCGTCGCTTGTCATCACCAACCGGAAGAAAATGGAACAAGAACTTATGACAGCAAAAGAGCTTGCCGAAGAATCCAATCGTTTAAAGTCGGCCTTCCTGGCTAATATGAGTCATGAAATTCGTACCCCGTTGAATGCTATTGTCGGTTTCTCGGGGATATTGGCGTCTACCGAGGAAGAAGAGGAAAAACAGGAATATGTCAGCATCATCGAAAACAATAATACCTTGTTGCTGCAACTCATCAGTGATATTCTTGATTTGTCGAAGATTGAGGCGGGAACGTTGGAGTTGAATTACTCTAATATCGAACTGAATGAGTTGATGAGGGAACTGGAGCGTGGTTTCTTGTTGAGAGTGAAGACGGATGCGGTGAAACTGGAGTTTGTGGAACCTGCCGGGCCATGTATGGCTTATACGGAAAAGAACCGTTTGTCCCAATTGATGATTAACCTTGTGACAAATGCCATTAAGTTTACCGAAAAAGGCAGCATTCGTTTTGGCTATGAAATGCGGGAGAATGAATTATATTTCTATGTGACCGATACCGGATGTGGAATTCCGAAGGATAAGCAACAAAACATTTTCGGGCGTTTCGTCAAGCTGAACTCTTTTGCCCAGGGAACCGGGTTGGGACTTTCTATCTGTAAGACATTGATGGATCATATGGGTGGCAGAATCGGCGTGGAATCGGAAGAGGGTAAAGGCTCTACTTTCTGGTTTACGCTTCCCTACAAACCGGCTGTGAAGGAAGACAAGAAACAGATGCCCAAAGATATTCAACCAGTTTCGATAGAAAGAAACAAATTGACCATACTGGTTGCAGAAGATAATGCAAGCAATTATAAGCTTTTTGAATCCATCCTGAAGTACGACTATCATTTGATTCATGCCTGGGACGGTATGGAGGCTGTGGAAATGTTCCGGAAACATAATCCTCAGATTGTATTGATGGATATCAATATGCCTGTAATGGATGGGTACGAGGCTACCCGGGAGATCCGTAAGTATTCTGCAAAGATTCCTATTATTGCCGTTACAGCCTTTGCCTATGCTTCGGATGAACAGAAAGTGATGGAAAGCGGATTCGATGGATATATGCCCAAGCCTATCAATGCCAAGTTGTTGAAAGCGCAATTGGTGGATATTATGCAGAAGCGTATCATCTTGTTATAAGATGAAAGTTTCTCATTTTCAGTTGAATGTTTTCCAATGCTGTGTTTCAGCACCCGCAATGCCACACTTCGTGGGTGCCGATGCCACACTTGGACGAGTGTGAAGTGTGGAGTTTGCCCCGTTTAGGTGTGGCATTTGCCCTGCTCAGGTGTGGCGTTTGCCCCGCTTAGGTGTGGCGTTTCTTTTGATATTCCGCCGGTGTCATCCCCGTCATCCGTTTAAAGAATTTACTGAAGAATGACGGATTGGGAAATCCCAATTCATCCGAGATTTGGAATACCAACAAGTCACTGTGTTTCAGCAGTACTTTGGCTTCAAGAATAACGGCTTGGTTAATCCACTGCATTACCGTCTGCCCGCTTACTTCACGAATAACCGTACTCAGATAATGAGGAGTCAGACACAGTTTATCTGCATAGAAACTGATGTTACGTTCACGTTTGCTGTGTTCATTAACCAACCCGATGAAGCGGCGGAATACTTCTTCCTGGCGTGAGAGCTGTAATGGGGCGGACTCTTCGTTCTTTGCATGTATATACCTTATATTATAAAGTAATGCTATAATCAAGTGTTGTACCACTTCCCGGCGGAATGGCACTTTGTGCACAGCATCCCATATCATTGAAAAGAAAGCATCGATTTGCGGTAATTCTTCCTCTGTGGGCGAAATGAAAATGCCATGCTTTGTGTACGAATCCGTCAGTGCGCCTCCCTGTGCGATGGGCAAAAAGTTATTATCGGGAACAATGACCTGAAAGTCATAATCCTCACTGATTTCCACAATTTCTATCAGTGAATTGAAAGGGCTGATAATAATCATTGGTTCCTTTACCTTATATTCTATCAGATTGATGGAAATCCGTGCTTCACCTTTCAGTATCCGGATGATTCTGCTTTCTTTGGCGCGATAGGGCCTCCCTGTGCTAAAGAGGATACTATCCATTTGGGCAAAGCTGATGATAACACCGAGATCACGGCTGATAAAGCGAAAACTGTTATTATTTACGATGTTTGGATTACTCAGCAGCTCGCCAAGCCCAAGCTCCATAGGTTTGCTCTTTTCCATATCCTTTTCCTCCTTTTTTGACAATGGGAAGGTTTTTCGTGCGGCAAACGCCGTGAATCTGTGGACGATGCCGGGCTCGCGGCGGCGTACGGTATGTCGTATTCGTGGGCCGTCCCACGGTGCGGTTTATTCACGGGCAGCCCCTTTAAAACGCGTTGTACAGCGGTTTGACGGCGGCATAAAGCTTTTTGTACAGGCTGTATGCCGTGTCATAAGCGGGCGCGCGGGCGTTGTCTGGAAGATAGACGGCGCTTTCACCGCGGCAAGGGAAAACGCCGGGGGCGATGAGTCCGCTGCCCCACCCGGCCAAAAGGGCGGCACCCATGGCGGTGGCCTCGCTGCACGCGGGCACGCGGAACGTGCGGCCGCAGGCGTCGGCTTTGATCGGCTGCCACACAGCGCTTCGTGCGCCGCCGCACAGCGAGTACACGGTGTCGGCGGGACAACCCAGAGCGTTCAGCATGCCGAAAAAGTCCCGCAGCAGAAACGCGACGGATTCCATCACGCTGCGGGCGAAATGGGCCCGCGTGGTGGAAAGCCGCGCGCCGAAGAATACGGCGCGGGCTTCGGGACAGGCGTCGGGATCCACGCTGCCGGATAAAAACGGCAGGAACGCCAGCCCGTCGCACCCGCAGGGGACGCTTTGCACCAGCGCGTCCAGCGCTGCATATCCCGCTGCTCCTGCGGGAAGGTCGCGGCAGAATTCGTCCCGGAACCAGCGCAACGCCATGCCCGCCGTGTTGCCGATGGGCAGGTACAGGTACTTGCCCGGCAATGCGTGGCGGTAGACGGTTACGTGGTGCCCGCTGCGAAACATGGGAGCGTCTGTGCAGGCGGCCATTACCAGCGCGGTACCCGTGGTTTCGGTGACGGTGCCCGGGCGCGTGCAGCCTGCGGCAAGCGCGGCGGCGGTCTGGTCCATTGCGCCCGCAACGACGGGGATGTTCGGTGGCAGGCCCAGCTCGGCGGCAGGGCCGGGCAGCAGAGAGCCTGCGGGCGCGCCGCATTCCAGCAGTTCGGGCAGCAGTTCCGCAGAC
>ENA-UEQB01000752-UEQB01000752.1-human-gut-metagenome-genome-assembly--contig:-NODE-752-length-30142-cov-5.826443_pt1 | contig 30142 bp, 25 predicted proteins | sample MGYA00242901_ERZ507918 | MGnify/ENA primary metagenome ERZ507918 (study PRJEB26167, sample SAMN06115405) | human gut metagenome | host: Homo sapiens | place: China:Sichuan | collected 2016-04-06... | reverse complement strand
TTTTCAGATGAAACAAAACGGGATACATTAAACGGAATCGTACATCCGGCAGTCAAAAAATATATCAGAACTGTTGCGGATACAGAGCGGGAAAATGGAGTGCTGAAAATCCTGGTTTTAGAGGCAGCATTGCTGATTGAAGAACATTATGATGAAATTTGTGACGAACTTTGGTATATTTATACCAGAGAGGATATAAGAAAAGAACGCCTTATGAGATCGCGCGGATATTGCCCGGAGAAAGTACAGCAGATTTTTGACAGTCAGTTACAGGAAGCGGTTTACCGGAAACACTGTAAAGTGGTGATCGATAATAATGGAACGGTGGAAGATGCCATAAGGCAGATTGATTTGGCAATCACAAATATGGAAAATGAGTAGGAGATACTGCAGATGAGCGACGGAAAAGACATGGAACAGCCATTGGTGTTCGGACTTGATATTGGAACGAGAAATGTGGTAGGAACGGTAGGTTACCGTACCGAAGATCAGTTTATCGTTACTGCTCAGTATATCATGCAGCATGATACGAGAGCAATGTTAGATGGACAGATCCACGATATCGGGCGTGTATCAGGGACGATAAGAAAAGTAAAAGAACAGCTGGAAAAACAGAAAACTAAAATAGATTATTTACAATTACAGATCAGGCCCCATTTTTATATTAACTGTCTTAATAGCATATACAGTATGGCGCAGTTGAAACATACAGAAGAAATCCAGCAACTGGCATTGTATGTATCCGGATATATGAGATCTATTTTCCGCAAAGGAACGAAGCCTATCTTAATGGATGAAGAATTACAGCAGATTGTAAATTATGTAAAAATCCATAATATTTTATACCGCTATGATTGCAAGTGTCATATCTGCGTAGATGAGCGTGTGAAACAGGCAATGATTCCACCGTTGATAATGATAGTCTTTGTGGAAAACTGCGTGAAGTACACGGTAGGAAGCAAAAGAAAGATAGAAATTAGCATTGAAGGAAGCTTTCTGGATGAGGAACAGAAAAAAATACAAATTCGTATAGCGGATAATGGTCCGGGTTTTCCTGAGAATGTGTTAGAAAAATTTCGAAAGAATGAATTTGGAGCAAATGATGACAGATTCCAAATTGGAATACGCAATACAAAAGATCGGCTTCAACTGCTTTATGGGGCGGAAGCAAGTCTCATGATAGGTAACGGTGAAAACCTGGGAACGGAAGTTATAATAATAATTCCGTATCAAAACGGAGATGAAAAGAGTGAATATTCTATTAGTAGATGATGATGTGAATGTGCTGGAAAGTCTGCAGTTTGGGGTTGCATATTCGTCACTGGGAATAGAAAAGATTTACGTTGCTGAAAATGCTGCGGATGCCAAAAAGATACTTAAGAATGTACCGATCCATATTATGGTAACAGACATAGAAATGCCAAACGAATCGGGAATTGAATTGTTAAAATGGACAAAAACACAGAATTTAGACGTGGTTACTATATTCTGCACGTGTTATGCAGATTTTAATTATGCCAAAAAGGCTGTGGAACTTCAATGTTTTGACTATTATCTGAAACCGATTTCTTTTGACGATTTTGAAAAAATAATATCTAGGGCTGTAGAAAAAGTCAGACAAGAGAGCAGGAAGAAAACATATTATCAGTATGGCGTGTATTGGTTGGATGATGTAAAAAACAGAAAAGCACATTTTTGGGAGCATATCATGTTTCCGCTGGCAATTCCGGATGAAGAACTTTTAAATGCATTGATTGAAGACAATCGTTTGGAATATGACACTGAGCAGTTGTTTGATGTTTTTTTGCTACATGCATATGAAGAAGAGGAACGTTTTCAGAATCTGACTTCAACAATGAGCGAATTTATTATTAAAAATGTCGTTACAGAAATTTTTAGCGATATGTGCAATATGGAGACCATAGTGAAGTATGGAGAGGATACCTATGTGATTGTAACCCGTAATCTAAAAGAAAATGCGGAGATGGTACTGAAGAAATTGATTATGCAGTGTGATATCCATCTCAATTGTCGAATGCGTGTATTTTATGATCTTGAATGTCCTCTGCTCACCGTGAAGGAATGTTTTGAAAGGTTGATTCATATTTGGAATGAAAATATCAGCAACGATGTACAGATATTCTGGGCGCAGACATACCAAAGGGAAGAAAATACATATTCATTCGGTGCTATTGGAGAATGGGAGATTTATCTGAACACAGGTGCGGTGAATAAGATTTTAGATGAAATCGATCACTATTTCTCAGAGAAAAAGAGACATCATGGGTTAACAGCGTATGAATTAAAAGCTATGCAGGTGAATCTGATTCAGATGGTGAATACTGTGTTGATGAAAAACAATATCGAAGCCCATGAGCTATTTGTAAATACGGAATATGAAACTTATCGGAAAATGTCATTGAAGAATTATGATAACTATATGGAATTCTGTAAATATTTATTGCAAAAAGCATATAGCTATATTGCCTACGTAAGAGAAAATACATCTATTGTAGAGGTAGTTAAAAAATATATTGAAGAACATTATAATGAGGAAATTTCCAGAAATGAGCTGGCAGGAATTGTATATTTAAATGCAGATTATCTGGCAAGACTTTTTAAAAAAGAAGAAGGAATCTCTATTACCGATTATGTTATTCGTATGAGGATAAAGAAGGCGTCTGAACTGTTACAATACAGTGAAATCTCTATTAATGAAATTGCTATGAAAGTGGGATATGATAACTTTTCATATTTTTCAAGATTATTTAAAAAAGTGTTGGGATGTAGTCCGAAAGATTATAGAAAAAAAGCAAAGGAGAAACTAAATGAGTAGTTATTTTGAATGTTCGGGAAATGGACCGATTGTGACAACAAAAGCAGGAAAAATAAGGGGATATTTGTGGAATACAACATATACATTTCAAGGGATTAAGTATGCAAATGCAAAAAGATTTCAGATGCCGGAGGAAATTCAGCCGTGGGATGGGATAAAAGATGCTACTTCTTATGGCTATGTATGTCCATTGTTAACCCAGGATGTTCCCAACGGTGAAATTATGGTTCCTCATAGATACTGGCCCATGGATGAACACTGTCAGTATTTGAACGTTTGGACGCAGACGTTGGATACTTTGGCAAAAAAACCGGTTATGGTATGGCTTCATGGAGGTGGATTCTACGCAGGATCTTCTATCGAACAGATAGCATATGACGGTACAAATTTAAGCCAATTTGGGGATGTGGTTGTAGTATCATTGAATCATAGATTAAATCTTTTGGGATATTTGAATTTGTCAGAATATGGAGAAAAATATTGGAACTCGGGAAATGTTGGAAATGCTGATATTGTAGCGGCATTGCGCTGGATTAGAGACAATATTGAAGCGTTTGGCGGGGATCCTCAAAATGTAACATTATTCGGGCAATCCGGAGGAGGCATGAAAATATGGACGCTGATGCAGACACCGGAGGCTGATGGCTTGTATCATAAAGCGATTATTCAGAGCGGCGTATTGGAAGATTTTATTGATGAAGAGAATACAGATGCCAAACCACTGATCCGAGCAATGCTGCAGGAGCTTAATATGGAAGAATCGGATATTGAGAAATGGGAGGATATGCCTTACAGAGAACTGGCAGATGCTTATAATAAAGTATCCGATAAAGTACTGGCTGAAGGTGGTTATATAGGAGGACATCCGATTCGGAACTCTTATTACATGGGGGATCCCTTAAAAATTGGATTTTCGGAATATGCCCAAAAGGTGCCGGTGTTAATAGGAAGTGTGTTCGGAGAGATGGGATTTGCACCCGGGCTGATCGGAAGGAATCAAATGACACAAGAGGAATTGATCAGGATTGTCGAAAAACGATTTGGTGAACATACTCAGTCTGTGATTCAGGCATACGCGCAGGCATACCCGGGAAGAAGCATTGCAGAATTAACTACATATGATATTTTTTTCAGGAAACCGGTAATTGATTTTGTGAAAAAGAGAAAGACATATAAACAATCTAATATATATGCATATGTCTTTGCTGTTGAATTTCCTCTGGATGATGGAAAGCCGGCATGGCATTGTTCTGATCTGGCTTTTGTATTTCACAATACAGATAAGGTTCCCGTGGCTAATATGCCGGGAGTCACGGATAAACTAGAAGAAAAAATGTGCAAGGCATGGGTGAATTTTGCTAAAACAGGAATTCCATTCATTGATGAAACGATTGCTTGGCCGGCCTGTACAGAAGAGACAGAAAATTATATGGTTATCGACAATGATAAATGGCAGGTAAGAGAGAAGTTTGATTACGAATTAGTGAAACAGGTAGCGGACAGTGGCATGAAATCTCCATTTTCTGTAGAAGAAAGGAGAAAAATGTTGCAGAAAACTCAAAAAGAAGCAGAAGAGAAAGGCGTATTTTTACATTGAAGACAGAAAAAATAATAACTGAATTATTGGAACAGATGACCTTGGATGAAAAGATCGGGATGGTTCATGGAAATGGATTGTTTCAGAATAAAGGGGTAGAAAGACTGGGAATACCTTCTATGAAATTTTCAGATGGACCTATGGGTGTTCGGAATGAGTTTCAAAATGATAAATGGATTCCCCTGGGCAATACTGATGATTATGTATCTTATCTTCCAAGTAATAGTGCTATAGCATCTACATGGGATGTCAATGTTGCATATGAAGTTGGCAAGGTCCTAGGAGCGGAAGCCAGAGGCAGAGGAAAAGACATGATTTTGGCGCCGGGAATTAATATCAAACGAAGTCCCTTATGTGGGAGAAACTTTGAATATTTGAGTGAAGACCCCGTGCTGACAGCAGAGATGGCAGTTGCTTTGATAAAGGGAATACAGCAGAATGATGTGGCAGCCTGTGTAAAACATTTTGTGGCAAACAATCAGGAAACTAATCGATTGCATGTGGACACTAAAGTAAATGAGAGAACCTTGCAGGAAATATATTACCCGGCGTTTCGACAGTCCGTGCAGAAGGCAGATGTTTATTCGGTTATGGGAGCCTATAACAGATTAAACGGTACCTATTGCTGTGAAAATAATCTGTTGCTGAAGGAAGTATTGCGTGATCAATGGGGATTTGAAGGAATTGTAATCAGTGACTGGGGAGCAGTGCATAATACGTTAGATGCGGGGCAGGTAGCACTTGATATTGAAATGTCAGTATTTGATAATTTCGACGAATATTGTCTGGCAGAACCTTTGAAGCAAAGGAATCTTGGATGAATCAGTAGATATGGCGTGTCTGGATGCAAAGGTGCGTAACATCTTGCGGGTAATGTTTAAGTTAAAAATGATTGGAAAGGAAGCGGTACATCGAAAAAACGGCTCCTATAATACTATGGCGCACCGGCAGGTGTTGAAAAAAGCAGCGGAAAAATCTGTTATTTTATTGAAAAATGATAGTAAATTATTGCCACTTGGAAATACATATCATAAGAAAATTGCAGTCATAGGTTGTAACGCAGACCGAATTCACTCGGGCGGTGGAGGTAGTGCAGAAATTAAGGCTTTGTATGAAATATCACCGCTTCTTGGAATCAAAATGGAATTTGGAGGTAATGCAGAAATAGTATATGAACCGGGGTATTATATTCCGGAAAAAAAGGAGCTTAACGGAGAAAACTGGCAGGCTTCCAGTGTGGATGACAAAGAAAAAATACAACAACAGATCCGCAGGATGAGAGAAGAAAAAAGAAGATTAAAAAAGGAGGCATTTTATTCAGACCTATCGGAAATTGAAGAAGAATATCACAGAAGAGCTCTAAAGCTAGCTGAAGAAAGCGATATTGTTCTGTTTGTAGGAGGGTTGGATCATGAATATGACATTGAGGGAGAGGATCGTCCCTGCATGAAACTTCCGTATCATCAGGATGAATTGATTACAAAATTATTAAAGGTAAGACCGGACACAATTGTAACTATGATAGGAGGATCTCCGGTGGAGATGCCATGGGAAGAAAAAGCAGGTACAATTTTGTGGTCTTATTATGCCGGAATGGAGAGTGGCACAGCATTAGCGGGAATCCTCACCGGAAGAATCAATCCCAGTGGAAAACTGGCAGAAACTTTTCCTCGTGTTTATGAAGATACACCGACAGGTCATAACGGACAATTTGGGAGAGATAATATGGTCTGTTATGAAGAAGAAATTATGGTCGGATATCGTCACTATGAGAAAAATGATATTTTGCCGATGTTCTGCTTTGGACATGGACTCTCTTATACAGAATTTGCGTATCACGATCTGCAGGTGAAACAAGATAATGATGAAAAAGACAGAGTGAGCATATCGTTTGATATAGAAAACGTAGGTCAAATAGACGGAAGAGAGATTGTACAGATTTATGTGAGGGATGAGGAGTGTACAGTAATCAGACCAGAAAAAGAGTTAAAGGCATTCAAAAGCATTACGCTGAAAGCGGGGAGTGTATGCAGAGTAGAGATTACTTTGGATAGTATGGCGTTTTCATTTTATGATGAGAAGAAACATGATTTTTGTGTGGAACCCGGAATTTTTGAAATATGTGTAGGCAATTCAACGCAAAATATTTTATTGCATCAGAAAATTGAATACCCTAACTGCAGTAAGCAGAATGTGTGAAATCCCGATTCTAATTCATTATAAAATAAAGGATAAACTAGCTACCGCTTTGGGCTGACTGATGCTACCGTCAGCTCAAAGTGGTAGTTTTTATTATTTTATGGAATTATGAAAGTGGTAGTCAAATTGGAATGCGGAATGCGGAATCCTTAGGATATGGCTTGCCATTGTAGCAGATTCCGATTATAATAAAAGATTGTAACAGCAATGACACTGAATTGAGGTTTTCAATGAATATAGTAGTAGACGGATATAATATATGTTATAAAACAACCGGTACCGGCGATAAGACGGTTGTGATCTTACAAGGCTGGGGTACGGATCTGGGAGTGTATGATTCCGTAGCCGGTGTGATTGACGGCAGCAGGTACCGTGTGATCCAGTTCGATTTCCCGGGCTTCGGCGGCAGCGATGAACCGAAGGAACCCTGGGATGTGGACGGATTTGCGGACTTTTTCTGCAGATTTATGGAAGTAATGCAGGTAAAGCAGGCCACCCTCATCGGGCATTCCTACGGCGGACGAGTGATCATCAAGCTGGCAGCCAGAGAGAGCATCCCTTTTGAGATCACGAATATTATCCTGATCGACAGCGCCGGTGTCCTGCCGGTGCGTACTACTGCGCAGAAATGGAAGATCCGCAAATACAAGATCCTGAAGAAATTCCTGAACATGAAGCTGATCTATGCCATGTTCCCGGAGGTGATCGATGACTGGAGGAGCCGACAGGGATCGGCAGACTACCGCAATGCGACACCCATGATGCGTCAGTGTATGGTGAAGGCGGTGAATGAGGATCTGACGGAGCTGCTTCCGAAGATCCGTCAGGAAGTACTGCTGATCTGGGGAGATCAGGATACGGCAACTCCTATCCGGGATGCACATATTATGGAAGAGAAGATACCCAACTGCGGCCTGGCAGTGATCCCGGGAACCGGTCATTTTTCTTTCCTTGAGAAACCGGCACAGTTCCGGGGAATTATGGAGGCATATCTGAAATGATCATACGTGTGCTGATAGCGGTCGTGCTTGCTGTTCCGGCATATTTTTATACCATGAGGTATAATATTCATATGTTCCAGCAGAACGGCTATAAGAATAAAGAACACATTCACTGGCTGAAGAAGAAGTTCCGGCTGCAATGGATTCTCTATTTTGGTCTGGCACTGGGCATTGTAACCTGTGTGTTTCCGTACCTTGCCCTTGAAATCTTCGCGTATCTGGTACTGTTCGTGATCATCGTGGTATATCGTGCCATGAAGCGGATGAATACGAAGAAAAAGCTGGTGTATACTGCCCGGGTCAAGAGATTGCTCACTACGGAGCTGATCCTTACGGCTGCTATATTCGCTCTGGTGTGTGGATTGGGCGGAATGAAGCGGATCCCGGGACTGTGCCTGATCCTGGTATCTGTGAATCTGTTTCTGGATATTGTGGCTAATGTCATCAATCATCCCATGGAGGCGGGGATCAATCAGTATTATATCAATGATGCTGTGAGAAAGCTGAAAAGCGTCCCGGGACTTACCGTCATCGGTGTGACCGGCAGCTACGGCAAGACCAGCGTAAAGTTCTATTTGCAGACATTATTGCAGGAAAAATATAATGTGTTGGTGACTCCGGAGAGCTTTAATACTCCGATGGGAGTGGTGCGGACCATCCGAGGCTCCTTGAAGCCCACCACAGAGATCTTCGTCTGTGAGATGGGTGCCCGCCATGTGGGCGATATCAAGGAGATCTGCGATATGGTGCATCCCGATCACGGTGTGATCACATCTATCGGACCGCAGCATTTAGAGACCTTTTTCAATATGGAAAATATCCAGAAGACGAAGTTCGAGCTGGCGGATGCCCTGCCGGAAGGTGGCATGCTGTTCTTAAACGGCGACAACGATTATATTCAGCAACAGGCAGCTTCCACTTCTTATGACAAGAGCCCGGAGAAGATCTTCTATTATTCCGAGACAGAAGGCAACGGTTATTGTGCCAAAGATGTGAAGGTATCCCAGTTAGGTACGGAGTTCACGGTAGTGACCCCGGACGGCGAGAGCGAGAGATTCCAGATGCGTCTCATCGGGGCCCACAATGTCATCAATGTGGTGGGGGCTATCGCGGTCGCTCATAGAATGGGCATGACGCTGCAGGAACTGCGGATCCCGGTACGCCGGATCGAGCCGGTGCCCCACCGTATGCAGATGCGGGAGCACGGTCTGGTGACGATCATCGATGATGCTTACAATTCCAACCCCGTAGGTTCCAGGGCAGCGGTCGAGACGCTGGCTATGTTTGACGGTATCCGGATCCTGATCACGCCGGGCATGGTGGAGCTGGGTGACAAGGAAGTGGAATACAATCATAAATTCGGTAACTACGCAGCGGATTGCTGCGATTACATCCTGTTAGTGGGCAGACGGCACACCGAGCCCATCAGGGAGGGCGTGTTGGAGAAGGGATTCCCGGAAGAGAAATGCCTGGTATTCGACAAGCTGGAGGAAGCTGTATCTTACGCCTATGCCATCAAAGGGCAGGGACATAAGTATATTTTATTAGAGAATGACCTGACGGATAACTATTAGACGACTCAGAGGCGATTCGCGAAAGTGGTTCCGGATAGTTGACAGAGAGTAGGAAAATTCAGGAGGGAAAATAAATGAAGACAAGAGTAGCAATGCTGTTTGGCGGCAAGAGTGTAGAACACGAAGTATCAGTGATCTCCGGTATCCAGGCTGTCATGAACATGGACACTGACAAATACGAAGTAATCCCGGTCTATATGACCAAGCGCAATGAAATGTACATCGGTGAGGAGATCGGCAAGATCGAATCCTACAAAAATATCGATGAACTGTTGAAAAAATCCCAGAGAGTGATCATGACCAACGAGGATGGGAAGGTATTCCTGACTCCGTTCCCGGTGAAGCTGTTCGGCGGGAAGAAACCGGTAGAGATTGACGTGGCTTTCCCTGTAGTCCACGGTACCAACGTAGAGGACGGCGCTTTCCAGGGTTACCTGAAGACCATGGGTATCCCCTTCGTGGGCTGTGATGTGACTGCATCCGCCATTGGCATGGATAAATACATCATGAAAGCTGTATTAAAGGAGTGTGATGTTCCGGTACTGGATGCGCAACTGTATACGCTGTCGGATTATGCGCAGATAGAGACTCTGCTCGACAAAGTGGAAAAAGGACTGGGATATCCGGTGATCGTAAAACCGGTCAACTTAGGCTCCAGCGTAGGCATCAGTGTAGCTAAAAATCGTGTGGAACTGACCCACTCCGTCGATGATGCGTTCAAGTATGCGACCAAAGTGCTGGTGGAGCACGCCATCACCAATTTACGTGAGATCAACTGCTCGGTACTGGGAGATGAAAATGACGCTATTGCTTCCGAGTGCGAAGAACCCCTGCACACCAAAGATATCTTAAGTTATGAAGATAAATACGTCAGCAATGCCAAGGGCAGCGGTTCCAAGGGCATGGCGAGCGTATCCCGCAAGATTCCCGCAGAGCTGTCACCGGAGAAGAGAGAGGAAGTCCGGGAGCTGGCAGTCAGATCCTTTAAAGCACTGGGCTGTAACGGTGTGTCCCGTATCGACTTTATGATCGATGAGGACAACGGTAAGCTGTATTTTAACGAGATCAATACCATTCCCGGATCACTGGCATTCTATCTGTGGGATCCGGTGGGCGTTCCTTACAAGGAGCTTCTGGACCGTATGATCCAGCTGTCTTTGAAGAGAGCCCGCACCGAGGAGAGACTGACCTTTACCTTTGACACCAATATCCTGAATTCCGCAAGCTTTGGCGGTTCTAAGGGTGGTAAACTGTAATAGCCGGTTTATGGATTTTATGATTATTTAATATATTTTTTAGCACTCGGGACTTGCGAGTGCTAAGCAGTAGTGATAATATAATCTCTGTAAGAGGAACAAGCGACTGCAACAGCAGACAATTGTTTGAAAAGAGATGTGAAGTGGTCAGCCGCGCAGGGAACTGTGTCGGCTGATTTTTACATGGAAAACGTCTTGGTTGTGTGGCTCACCGGTTGGGCAGAATGGAGGGAATATGACGAAGACAACAAAAAGAGATTATTATGAAGTACTGGGTGTCAGCAAGACAGCGGACGCCGCAGCGATAAAAAAAGCATACCGGAAACTGGCGAAAAAATACCATCCGGATACCAATGCAGGAGACCCTGTGGCAGAGGAGAAGCTGAAGGAAGTCAACGAAGCTTACGATGTGCTGGGGGATGAAAAAAAGAAGAAACTATATGATACTTACGGTTTTGCTGCTTTCCAGGAGGGATTTAATGAGGAGGCAGCCAGACAGTATCAGGAGCAGTTTAAGAACGGAGGCGGCTTCGGCACCGATGGATTCGGCGGCTTTGGCAACGGCACGTTCCATTACAGCACCGGAGGAAGCGGTTTCGGTACCGGTGATTTCGGCAGCTTCGGCGGGGATGAGGATATTTTTGACAATCTGTTCGGACAGTATTTCAAGGGGCAGAAAGGCTCCGGACGGGGCAGCCGGGCGAACTACCGCAGCAAAGGTCAGGATGTGGAATCCGGCATCACCATCAGCTTTGACGAAGCAATGCATGGCTGCGACAAGACCTTTACCTTAAGAGATCCGGCTACCGGCAAGTCCGAATCCGTGCAGGTGCACATTCCGGCAGGTATCGATACCGGTAAAAGTATCCGCCTGAAAGGTAAGGGTGGTGAAGGTTACTCCGGCGGTGAGAGCGGTGACCTGTATCTGAAGGTGACGGTACAGGAGAAGCCGGGCTGGGAGCGTAGAGGACAGGATCTGTATACCACGGTCAATATCCCCTATACTACCGCAACTCTGGGCGGCGAGATCCGTGTACCCACGTTGTACGGCGATGTCATGTGCAAAGTGAAGGAAGGTACGCAGTCCGGCAGCAAGATCCGTCTGAAAGGCAAGGGCGTGGTATCCATGAAGGATAAAAATACCCATGGCGATCAGTATGTCGTGATCCAGATTCAGGTGCCTAAGAATCTGACCCCTGCTGCAAAAGAAAAATTACAGGAATACAAGAAGGTCAGTGGATTTTGATCCACTGGCCTTTTTTAATGATAAAATTTTTCATTAAACGAAAAAAGCTGGAAATAGGAAAAACAGGTGCTTATAATATTCATTCATAAATAGAATAAACAAAAGACTTCACACAGGAGGAAATGAATTATGTTGAAATGTTTAAAAAAGATTGACAAAGCAAAAACCGGTATCTTCGCAGCAGGTGTTCTGTTCGGAACCGCAGGTATCAAAGTACTGTCCAGCAAGGATGCGAAGAAGCTGTACACCAACTGCACCGCAGCTGTTCTGCGTGCAAAAGAGTGTGTCATGAAGACTGCGACCACCATCCAGGAGAACGCAGAGGATATCTACGCAGAGGCCCAGCAGATCAACGAGGACAGAGCAGCACAGGCAGCTCAGGAGTTCGACAGTGAGGTTGAGGCAGCAGAGACTGCAACAGAAGAATAATCCCTTCATGAAAGCAGGCATAAACTATGAGATTTGTGATCAAGCATGAGATAAAGGGGAGACTCAGGGTTCACATTCTGCAGAGCCGCATGAGCTTTGCACAGGCAGATACACTGCAATACTATCTGGATGGACAGAGTAATATTGTCAGTGCCAAAATTCAGGAGCGCACCCTGGATGTTACGGTAGTCTATACCGGTTCCAGGGAGGAGGCACTGAAGACACTGGAGAATTTTACGTATCAGAGTACGGAAGTGCCGGAGAACTATCTGGCCAATTCCGGCAGAGAGATGAACCGGGAATATAAGGATCAGCTGATCAATAAAGTGGTAATGCATTATGGGATCAGGCTGTTTCTGCCCATGGATATCCGTTCCGTGATCACCACAGTGAAGTCTTTCAAATATCTCTGGCACGGCGTGAAGACTCTGGCGAAGGGCAAGATCGAAGTACCGGTACTGGATGCCACTGCTATCGGTGTATCTGTGCTGCGTGGTGATTACAACACCGCAGCCTCTGTGATGTTCCTGTTAGGCATCGGTGAGATTTTGGAGGAGTGGACGCACAAAAAGTCTGTCGGTGATCTGGCGAGGAGCATGTCCTTAAACATTGACAAGGTATGGGTTGTGAGCGACGGACAGGAGATCCTGGTGCCATCCACATCCATTAAGTCGGGTGATCTGGTAAGGATCCACATGGGCAATGTGATTCCTTTCGACGGTACAGTGACGGATGGAGAAGGTATGGTGAATCAGGCATCTCTGACCGGAGAATCCGTTCCGGTGAGAAAAATTCCCGGTGGAACTGTCTATGCCGGAACTGTGGTAGAAGAAGGTGAGCTGACTATCTGTGTGAAAGAAAACGGCGGCTCCAGCAAATATGAGAAGATCATGACCATGATAGAGGAATCCGAGAAGCTGAAATCCTCTCTGGAGGGTAAGGCAGAGCACCTGGCAGATAAGCTGGTACCCTATACTTTCTTAGGCACCGGTCTGGTATGGCTGTTCACACGGAATGTGACCAAGGCATTATCCGTGCTGATGGTGGATTTCTCCTGCGCATTGAAGCTGTCTATGCCGTTAGCGGTATTGTCTGCGATCCGTGAGGCAAGCACCTATGAGATCACGGTGAAGGGCGGCAAATACTTAGAGGCTATGGCAGATGCCACCACCATTGTATTTGACAAGACCGGAACACTGACCAAGGCACAGCCCACGGTGGCAGATGTGATATCCTTTAACGGGCAGTCTGCGGATGAGCTGCTTCGGATTGCTGCCTGCCTGGAGGAGCATTTCCCTCATTCCATGGCAAAGGCAGTGGTACGTGAGGCAGCCCGCAAGGAGCTGGTGCATGAAGAACTGCATACCAAGGTGGAATATATCGTGGCTCACGGTATTTCTTCTACCCTGGATGGCAAGAAGATCATTATCGGAAGTTATCACTTCGTATTCGAGGATGAACAGGCACAGATTCCGGAAGGCAGGCAGGAACTGTTCGATCATCTCTCTGAAGAGTACTCTCATCTGTATATGGCCATTGATGGTAAACTGGCAGCGGTGATCTGTATCGAGGATCCTTTGAGAGAGGAAGCACCGGAGGTCATCCGTCAGCTGAAAAACTTAGGAATCAGCAAAGTCGTAATGATGACGGGAGACAGCGACCGCATTGCAAAGTCCATCGCAAATATCGTTGGTGTGGATGAATATTATTCCGAGGTACTGCCGGAGGACAAGGCAAAGTTCGTAGAACAGGAGAAGCAGTCCGGCCATAAGGTCATTATGATCGGAGATGGTATCAATGATTCTCCCGCACTGTCTGCAGCAGATGTAGGTATCGCCATCAGTGACGGTGCACAGATCGCCAGAGAGATTGCGGATGTCACCATCGGTGCGGACAATCTGTATGAAGTAGCGACCCTGAAGGAATTGAGCAACTCCCTGATGGAGCGGATCCATAAAAATTATCGCATGATCGTAGGTATCAACACCGGACTGATCGTTCTGGGTGTGGCAGGCATGATCCCGCCCACCACTTCCGCTCTGCTGCATAATACATCCACTCTGTGGATCAGCACCAAGAGCATGAAGAATCTTCTGGACAAAGAAGAAGTATAAAGAAAAAAACATAGGCCATTGTAAGGGGAAGGATGAGTTCCCCTTGCGGTGGCCTGCATTTTGCTTTATAGTAAGTCTGAACTAACCACAAAGTGTAATACAATTCGTCGAGAATGTACGGTACTTTTGTAGGAATTATATGTTGCATATTTGTATATGCTTGTATATAATGATATAGTAATTCCTAGTTGGACGCTAGAGATAGGAGGAAGTATATGTCAGAACAATTATTACAGGTGCGTAACTTGTCCGTAAGTGTAGAGGACAAGCCCATCCTTCATGGAATAGATTTAGAGGTTCGTCCCGGAGAGACCCATGTCCTCATGGGACCCAACGGTGCGGGCAAATCCACACTGGGTTACACCATCATGGGAAGTCCCCGTTATGAGGTGACCGGTGGTGAGATCCTGTTCAAAGGGAAGGAATTATTAGAGGAAACTGCAGACCAGAGAGCGAAGGACGGTATTTTCCTGTCCTTCCAGAATCCCCTGGAGGTACCCGGAGTATCTCTTCGGAATTTCATCCGTAATGCCGTGGAACAGAGAAGCGGTTCCCGTATCAAGCTGTGGACCTTCAAAAAGGAACTGGAGCAGGCCATGGAAGTATTGCAGATGGATCCTTCCTACGGGGACCGTGATCTGAACGTGGGATTCTCCGGCGGTGAGAAGAAAAAGGCGGAGATCTTACAGTTACTTATGTTAAAACCCTCACTGGCAATCTTGGATGAGACCGATTCCGGACTGGATGTGGATGCGGTACGTACGGTATCCAAGGGTGTGGAAGAGTACCAGAAGGACAAAAAGGGTGCGCTGTTGATCATTACCCACAGCACCAGAATTTTAGAGTCTCTCCATGTGGACAAGACCCATGTACTGGTGAATGGTAAGATCGTAGCATCCGGCGACGCTGCCCTGGTAGACGAGATCAACGAGCATGGTTTCGAGCGTTTTCTGGAAGCATAAGGAGGTTGACGATCTGAATGAGTGAACGTGAAAAGACATACGTGGAAGACGTCAACAGAAGCATTTATGATATCCGTAATGAGGAGAAGGACGTCTATCGTATTAAAAAGGGACTGACTCCCGATATTGTGGCGGAGATTTCCGAGAAAAAGAAGGATCCCGCATGGATGGCAAATTTCAGATTACAGTCTCTGCAGATCTATAATGAGATGGAAGTCCCCGACTGGGGTCCCTCTATTGAGGGTCTGAACATGGAAGACATCGTAACCTATGTAAAACCCAATACCCATATGAGTGCCAAATGGTCCGAGGTACCGGAGGATATCAAGGATACCTTTGAGAAGCTGGGAATCCCGCAGGCGGAGCGGAAGTCCCTCGCCGGTGTGGGTGCCCAGTACGATTCCGAGCTGGTATATCACAATGTCAGGGAAGAAGTGGCAGCCCAGGGCGTAGTCTATACCGATATGGAGAGTGCCCTGAATGGGGAATATGCGGATATGGTGCGGAAGCATTTTATGAAGCTGGTGACCCCCAGAGACCACAAATTCGCAGCGCTGCACGGTGCTGTGTGGTCCGGCGGCTCCTTCGTATATGTTCCCCCCGGAGTGTCTGTGACGATCCCTTTGCAGTCTTATTTTCGACTGAACGCACCGGGAGCCGGACAGTTTGAGCATACTCTGATCATTGTGGATGAGGGTGCTTATCTGCACTTTATCGAAGGCTGTTCCGCCCCGAAGTATAACGTGGCGAACCTCCATGCCGGCTGTGTGGAACTGTTCGTAGGAAAGAATGCAAAACTGCGTTACTCCACCATCGAGAACTGGTCCAAGAATATGTACAATCTGAATACCAAGCGGGCGTTGGTGGAAGAAGGCGGTACCATAGAATGGGTATCCGGTTCCTTCGGATCCCACGTATCCTATCTGTACCCCATGAGCGTGCTGAACGGTAAGGGGGCCAGAGCGGAATTCACCGGTATCACCTTTGCGGGAGCCGGACAGAATCTGGATACCGGCACCAAAGTGGTCCACAATGCACCGGAGACCACTTCCTATATCAATACCAAGTCCATCTCCAAGGATGGAGGTATCAGTACTTTCCGAAGTTCCGTAGTGGTGAAGAACAGTGCGGCAAAGAGCAAATCCGCCGTATCCTGTCAGTCCCTGATGCTGGATGACAAGTCTCGTTCCGACACCATCCCGGCCATGGATATCCGTACCCAGGATGCCGATATCGGACACGAGGCGAAGATCGGCCGGATCAGCGATGAAGCAGTGTTCTATCTGATGTCCCGCGGTATCTCAGAAGAGGATGCCAGAGCCATGATCGTCAGCGGATTCGCAGACAATGTATCGAAGGAGCTGCCGTTGGAATACGCGGTGGAGATGAACAATCTGATCCGTCTGGAGATGAAGGGCAGCATCGGTTAATGTGGCAGGAGGAATGGAGATCAGTATGGAAAAAGAATATAATATGACCATTAACAGACTGCCGGCGAAGACCTGGAACTGGCTTCGCATGAACGAGACGCAGTTGGAAAAGATAGAAGTACCTACGGCAGGAGGGGTAAAGGTAAGCCTGCCGGAAAAAATAACAACAGCAGAAAATGAGGGATCCCAGCCCTGGAATGCGGATTTTGCAGGCATCCCATCCGGCATGGGAGAGGACATGGACGGTCTTCTGACAGCAGCGGGAGTGAAGGCACAACATTATGAGGTGTCTGAGGAAACCACAGAAGCACAGCCGTTGCTGTTGGATTATACCTACGTACAAAATAGTTTACAGGCCGGTGCCGTAGCAGTGAGAGCCCGGAAAAACAGTGAAATCACTGTGATCCAGGATTTTGCTTCCGACAGGGAGGCAGCAGGGCAGGCGGCAGTATCCACCAGATTGCATCTGGAAGAGGGAGCGAAGATCCGCCTGATCCAGATTCAGAGACTGGGCAATGGATTTACCTTTATGAATGATATCGGAGCCTTGTGTGAAGAGAAGGCTTCCCTGGAAGTGATCCAGCTGATCCTCGGCGGAAAGAATACTTACCTTGGATGCAAGACTACCTTACAGGGCAGAGAGAGCAGCCTGAATGCCGACACCGCTTATATCGTGGGCGGTGACGGAAGACTGGATATGAACTATGTAGCTGTGCATGAAGGCAAAAAGACCCAGAGCAATATGCAGGCCGGCGGCGTTCTGCGGGATCATGCTTTCAAGCTGTATCGTGGCACCATTGATTTCAAATGGGGGGCTAAAGGCGCAGTAGGCAATGAAAAAGAGGATGTACTGTTATTATCCAACGATGTGGTGAACCAGACCATTCCCCTGATCCTCTGCGCGGAGGAAGATGTGGAAGGTAATCACGGCGCCACCATTGGCAAACTGGACGATGAGCTGCTGTTCTACCTGGAGAGCCGCAGCATGAACAGAGAGCAGATCTATGAGATGATGGCTATGGCCAAGGTGGATGCGGTCTGCCGCAAGATTCCTGATGCAGCTACACGGGCTAAGGTACAGGAGTTCCTTGGCAGAGCCGGGGAAGAAGAGGAAGCGGAAGAGTAAGATAACAGGAGGAAGTATGACGACTTCAATCAGCGAGATCCGTAAGGATTTTCCTCTGCTTATGAGTAACGATGTGATTTATCTGGACACGGCGGCGACTTCCCAGAAGCCGTCCTGTGTTCTGGAGGCAGAGAGAACATTTTATGAAAAATACAATGCCAATCCCCTGCGCGGATTATACGAGCTGGGAGAGGCGGCAACCGAAAAATACGAAGAAGCCAGAGAGACGGTCCGGGAGTTTTTAAATGCCAGAGAGGCGGCGGAGATCGTTTTCGTCCGCAATGCCACGGAAGGCTTGAATCTGGTGGCCTACAGTCTGAGTTCCCTGGTGCTGAAGCCTGGGGATGAAATCCTGGTGAGCATCATGGAGCACCACAGCAATCTCCTGCCCTGGCAGCAGGCAGCAGCCAGAACAGGAGCTGTGGTAAAATATCTGGAGTGTACCGAGGATGGAAAATATACCGAAGAAGCATTCCGCGCGGCTCTGAGTGATCGGACGAAGGTTGTGGCCATGACCCAGGTATCCAATGTACTGGGCTGCAAAAATGACATCAAACATTTTGCACAGATCGCCCATGAGTCCGGTGCTTATTTTGTAGCGGACGGAGCCCAGAGCGTTCCCCATATGGCAGTGGATGTACAGGATCTGGATGTGGATTTTTTGGCATTTTCCGGACACAAGATGTATGCTCCCATGGGAATTGGTGCGTTATATGCGAAGAGAGAACTGTTGGAGCAGATGCCTCCTTTCCTGTGCGGCGGGGAAATGATCGATTCCGTCAGCCGTACCGGAGCCGTGTGGGCGGAAGTGCCACATAAGTTCGAAGCAGGAACGGTAAACGGTGCCGGAGCCTATGCACTGGCAGAGGCAATCCGGTATGTGCAGAAGATCGGTTTTGACTTTATCGAAGAGAGAGAAGCGAAGCTGACAGCCATGCTGATGGATGGCATGAAAGAGATTCCCGCAGTACACATTCTGGGCTCACAGAAAGCAGAAGACCATCACGGCATTGTGACCTTCAAACTGGACGGTGTGCATCCCCATGATGTGGCTTCTATTTTGGATGCGGATCATATCGCGGTCCGGGCGGGACATCATTGTGCCCAGCCGTTATTGCAACATTTGAAAGTATTGTCCACCACCAGAGTAAGCCTGGGTGTCTACAATACGGAAGAAGAGATTCAGGCATTTTTAGAAAGCCTTGCAAAGATAAGGAGACAGATGGGCTATGGAGAATAAGACATTTTATAATGAAATCCTGACGGAGCACAATCTGCATCCGTATCACAAGCACAAGCTGGAGGATGCGAATCTGGTGTTGGAGGGCGTTAATCCCAGCTGTGGTGATGACATTTTTCTGGAGCTGAAAGTGGAGGATGGTGTGGTAGTTGACGGTGCCTTCGAAGGCGACGGCTGTGCCATTTCCCAGGCTTCCGCGGACATGATGCTGGAGCTGGTCATTGGCAGAAGCAAGGAGGAAGCGTTGCATCTGGCAGACCTGTTCCTCAAGATGATCAAGGGAAGTATTACCGAGGAAGAACGGGACGAACTGGAGGAAGCCTCCGTATTGCAGGATATCGCCCACATGCCTGCCAGGGTAAAATGCGCGGTGCTTGGCTGGCATACTATGCAGGAATTATTGAAAACAGAAGAAAAATAGCTGATAAAAAGATAAAGATACATCTTGCACGCCCTTTTTGGATACGCTACAATGAAAAAAGAAGTGTAAGAAAAGCGGGGGGGCTGTGCATGTTCCACATAGAGCTTATCATTGAATTCCTGGAAAACGTGATGAACAATATTGTCCAGGTGGCAATACTGTTCTTTGAATTTGTCGGAGTGATCGTTATTATTCTCTCCGGTCTGAAAGGGTTTTATAATTATGTGCGGCGGGTGCCGGATATGAAGATCACCCTGGCGCAGGGGCTTGCTGTAGGGCTGGAATTCAAGTTGTGCAGTGAGATCCTTAAGACCGTTATTGTCAGAGACTGGAAGGAGATCGTTACCGTAGCCGGTATCATCGGACTTCGTGCGGCACTGACTTTCCTGATCCATTGGGAGATCAAGGAAGAGAAGAATCATTCCTAAAAATCGGCAGCTGATGAAAATCGGCTGCTTTTTTTTAGAATGATTTCCGGTTACCCAACAAAAGTCAATAAGTTTATCCAGATAAAGAGATTAAATTTGTAATGGTATATAGGTTAAATTTGCACCTTGGAAAAAAGCTGTCAGAGGACTAACATATAACGATAAAGTATGTATTTGTAAAAAAAGTGTAAAGAAATGCTAAAAAATCCGTTGCATTTGACACTTCGACGTGCTAAAGTTATCGATAGCATGAACGTAAATGTAATCGATTACGCATGCTTAAAAGGAAAGCAGAATGGAATTACAAAAGACACTTACTCCCGGGGAAGCGCTGGAACGCGTCCTGCGATCTTATCAGACCTACTACAATATCAAAACAGAGGCTGTAGAACCGCCATTCGCAGCCGAAGCAATCTTCGGATCCCATAATGAGCAGTACTTTCTGATCAAGAAAGCTAAGGTGGCAGATATTGACACCAACGAGACTGTGTATTTTGCCACAGAGGAATCTTTATCAAAGGATCGCCTTCTGGAACTGGACTCCATCGCCTGGGAACGGGGAACTGCCAACGTGCAGCCCTCATCCAATCATCGGAACAGCGATGTTGTCCTGATCATTCTGACCGGTCATGCAGAGGAGGATGCGCTTACACAGGTGAAAAAGTGCAAGCATTATCAGAGTTACCTCTGGGGATTTCATGGCTGGAGTAATTACCGTTTGATTGTCGCCGAGTTATCTTCGGGTCGGATTGTCCACAACCGCCACGGACAGATTCTGAAGAAGCTCGTGAAAAAGGCAATACAGTAAATACAAGGGACATGTGAGGAAGCAGTAATTTACAAAGTAAATTAACGGATTCCGAACAGTTTTAGAATTGCGAGAGCGGATTTTAGCGGAGCAATTCGTGTATTTGCGAAAAATTAAATCTGTGTATAAGAAAAGGAGAAACACAAATGACAGCATTATTAATTGTTTTGGCCGCTATCGTATTATTGTTTATCGGCTATGTGTTCTATGGCTCCTGGCTGGCAAAACAGTGGGGCATTGATCCTACCAAGAAGACTCCTGCTATTGAGAAGGAGGATGGTGTAGACTATGTTGCAGCAAAGCCCGCCGTACTTATGGGACATCATTTTTCTTCTATCGCCGGAGCAGGCCCGATCAACGGACCGATCCAGGCTTCCATCTTCGGATGGGTTCCCGTATTCCTGTGGTGTATTATCGGTGGTATTTTCTTCGGCGGTCAGCAGGACTTCGGATCTTTATTCGCATCTATCAGACATGACGGTAAATCTGTAGGTGAGATCATCGAGGATTCCATGGGATCCAGAGCAAAGAAGCTTTTCATCATCTTCGCACTTCTGGTATTGATTCTGGTAATCGCTTCCTTCGTTAACATCGTGGCAGGTACTTTCCTGACTGTGGCAGACGAAGCCGGCAAGACCGCTTTCGGTTTTGTGACCAATCCTACCGGTAACCAGTCTACCGCTATGATCTCTTTGTTATTTATCGTTCTGGCTGTTATTTATGGTTATGTGACCAACAGAATGGGTGTCAAGACTCTGCCCGCTACCATCGGTGGCATCATCGGTATCGTACTGATCACTGTTCTTGGTTTGAACGTTGGTTTTGCAATGAACCGTATCGCATGGATCGTATTCGTAGGTGTGTACATCGCTGTAGCTTCCCTGGTTCCCGTATGGATCCTGTTACAGCCCCGTGACTATCTGTCCAGCTTCCTGCTGTACGCTATGATCGGTCTGGCATTCATCGGTGTGGTTGCAGGTGCTTTCACCGGTACTGTTGCTTTCGATATTCCAGCTTTCACCAGCTGGGAGCCCAAGGCAGGACAGACCCTGTTCCCTATGCTGTTCATCACTGTAGCATGTGGTGCATGTTCCGGTTTCCACAGCCTGATCGCTACCGGTACTTCTTCCAAGCAGTTAGCGAACGAGAAGGATGCCAAGGCAATCGGTTACGGCTCCATGCTGATCGAGTCTGCTCTGGGTATCATCGCTCTGGTAGCAGTCGGTGCAGTATATCAGAAGTACTTAAACGGTGAGTTCGGATCTCCCGCAGCTGCATTCGCTGCAGGTATCGCATCCATGTTCGGTACCGAGACTTCCAAGGCATATGGCACCATTTACGCACTATTAACTCTGTCTGTATCCGTATTCGCGCTGACCAGTCTGGATACCGGTACCCGTCTGAGCCGTTTCATGTTCTCCGAGCTGTTCCTGAAGGAAGGCGAGGCTACCTACAAGGATGCCAAGGGCGCACGTAAAGTGCTGGCTCATCCTCTGTTCGGTACTGTTTCTATGGTACTGATCGGTTGTATCCTGGGTGGTCTGTCTCTGAGCCAGATCTGGGGTCTGTTCGGTGCAGCCAACCAGTTGCTGGCAGGTATCGCACTGATGGCAGTAGCTGCATGGCTGGGTGAAGTTGGTAAGAACAACAAGATGTTCTACTTCCCTATGGTATTCATGCTTGCTGCAACCCTGACCAGCCTGGTGATCACCGTGATCAACAAGTGTAAGGCTATCGGCGCCGGCACCGCTGCATGGGGTGACTGGTTCCAGCTGTTCTTCGCAACTGCAATGGCAGTGCTGGCAATCTTCCTGGTAGTGGAAGGCGCACAGACCTTCGCTAAGCAGATGAAAGAGAAGAAGGCTAAGAAGGCTGCTTAATATAAGCGCAAGATACAAAAGATAAATAAAGTTAAGCAAAGAGAAATCCCGGAGACTGTGAAAGGCCTTCGGGATTTTTATTGTGTATGCGGGGACCGCAGAAGCGGTGTCCGGAATAATAATGGATGCGGCAATCGCAATATCAGCCCCGCGTAAGGAACCGGGGCAATTCTTCAATGGGAATCGGCTTGGAGAACTTATAGCCCTGTAAATAATCTGCATGACTGATGATACACAGTTCTTCCTGGGCATCGGTCTCTACACCTTCGTACAGTACCTTGTAACCCAGACGCTCAAAGGCGGTAGAGAAGTAATCCAGCATGAAGCGGGAATTGGCATCCTGATCCGCCATCAGTAAAAGGCTTCTGTCGAATTTGACCACATCCAGTTTCAGGCTTAAGATCCGGTCGAAATTGGAATAACCGGTTCCAAAATCATCCAGATAAGTACATACCCCCAACTGTTTGAACTCACTGACGCATTCCTGTACCAGTTCGTATTCCGTATCGTTCTGGGACTCCGTAAACTCAACGGCAATGGTGTGGAAGTCGATTCCGGCGGCTCGTACGATGGATTTGAATTCTGCCATGAAGTCCTTTTCGCCCAGCTCTTCCACAGAAAGATTTACGGATACACGGGAGATCTGATAGCCCTCATCTTGCATCTGCTTGATCTGCCTACAGGTCTTATTCAGAATGATCATGCTGAGGCGGTGGATGTAGCCGTATTTTTCTGCCAGAGGAATAAAACGATCCGGGAATACCAGTCCTGTCTGTGGCAGACGCAAACGCATCAGGGATTCTGCGGTATCGTAAGTACCCGTGTGGACATTCCGTACCGGCTGACAATAGACCAGAACGCGTTCGTCATCTAAGGAGCCGTGTTCCGCAATATCCTTCAACTGGGACTTGATATAATGCATTTCTTTATAAGTCTGGTAATCTTCTTCCCCGAAGACACGATAGGAATTCTGCGCTACTTTTTCGGAAAAGTAATTGAATACTTCGTAGAACTGTTCCAGATTCTCACAAAAGTCCAGATGGTCGAAGAGTACCAGCTTGTAGGGAAGCTTATATTCTTCATAATATTTCTGGAACACCTTTTTAATCAGGGATACTGCCCTTTCTGTGGCATCCGGGATATTGTGGCTGTCCACTGCCAGTACGAAGAAGCTGGTGGAAGGATTGAACAACATACCCTTTCGAAAATAATCCGTCCAGAAGCTGTAGAACAGCTTTCCCATTTCCTCTGTCATGACGTATTCGAAATCCATGTCAAAGCGCAGGCACAGGTAGTAGGTATCCTGAGCGGTCTGTCGCTGCTGGCGCAGATATTCATCCAAGGATGCGGAACCCAGGGCACCGGTCTTCGGGTCGTAGGCGTTGGCATGGAGCATGTACAATACCACCAGAAGCGGCAGAAAATAGGTTGTGGCCAGGAAAGAAGTCGTATTCATGGCAGCTTCCATGACTACAATCAATCCACAGACCGTCTCAGTAAATATCAGCATATGGAACAGTGCGGTAGGAAGTCTGCGGCGGTAGCAAACCAACAGAAAGAGGATCACCGCCAGATACAGAAGATATCCGACCATAAAAGGAGTGGACAGGATATTTTCATACCAGATTCCGTAATGATCCTGATGAAATCCCCAGCCGGTCAGAGGAGATGCCAGATCGGCAACTCCGGTCACCACAAGGATGGCGAAGGACAGAAAGGTATATTTCCTGCCGATATTTTTCGGGAAGACGATCAGTATTTTCAGGTAAGCAATATAGAGACAGAACAGGGACAGAAGACTGATATGGTAGACGGCCCGGAGGATCCAGAGTAGGGTGTTCTGTCTGGAAAAAAGGTCGGCATAATAAAAGGCGATATTGGAAACTGCGGCAATGAAAAGCAGGGCAAAACAGGCCTTGAAGATCCGAAAGGTCCGGCTCTGTTTAATGAAAGTCTGTCGGATCAGTAACAATGCCAGAAGACACATAACCACCAACAGAAAATCTGCCACGGGAGAGTAACTGTGGATGACGATATGATTTGTGGATAGTAACAGGTTCAACCCCATAAAAATTCTCCTCTCTGGTAATGCAGAAAATGAACAAACAATATAAAATGATTTTACAATATACCATAAGAGGAGAAATTTGTCAGTGGGGCAGCTGTGGGAAATTAGTCCTATTTTGAGCAAATGGGAAAAATTGTAATAGATTTAATGTTCGAAGAATGCAACGGCAACAGCACCCGGGCCCACATGGGTTCCGATGGTGGCACCCAGAGTGCTGACGGGAAGCTCCTTGGCATAATCCTTCCAGAGATGCTCACTGTCGTGAATGTATTTCTGTAAAAGTTCGTCACTCAGACCGGTATAGCCCAGACAGAAGGGCTTGGAGAAGTCCACGCCGTCCGCTTTTTCAATTTCACGGATGAGGAAGTTACTGCCGTTTTTGGAACCACGGGCTTTTCCCAGCATAATGATCTCACCGTCTACGACTGCTACCACGGGCTTGATGGCCAGAGCACCCCCGATGAATGCCACAGTGGGGGAGATACGGCCCCCTTTTTTCAAGTATTCCAGAGTGTCTAAGAGTCCCATGGTGTGGATCTTATGCTTTTGCTCTTGCAGAACGCTTACGATCTCTTCCGCGGTCATTCCCTGCTTTTTCAGCTGCAGGCCGTATTCTACCAGAATCTGTTCCCCAATGGTGGCATTCAGACTGTCTACGACGAAGACTTTGCCTTCATAATCCTCGGCAGCGATCCGGGCACTCTGGCAGGTGCCGGACAGCTTGCTGGAAATAGTAACCACAATGACAGTTTCTCCGGCCGATACAGCTTTTTCGTAGGCTTCTTCGAAGACTGCGGGAGATACCAGACTGGTGGTGGGCAGAGTATCACATTCGATCAGTTTCTCATAGAATTCCTTATGACTGATGGTGACACCGTCAGCATATTCCTCCTCACCGAAGCGGATATGCAGGGGGAGAATCGTGACGTCCTCTCTTGAACTGTTCATATCGGATGCGGAGTCCGTGATAAAACGTATTTTTTCCATAATTGTTTCCTGTACTTTCTATATATAGTTATGATGAATATTCTTTCGGGCGGAAATGCGCCGGGGCATCCATCGGGATGGACATACGACATCGTTCATGTCACCTTGCTGTTAATTCTGTTGGAAAGCCAGTCAGGGTGAGTTGCGGATGGATCATTTCTCTGTGGGATGCTTGACAGAAAACTCTGTAAGATACTGCTCCAGATTATGGGAGATCCGTTCCAGAGAGTCATAGAGATTCAACCGTTGTTCTTCCGTCATGCCATCACCGCCGTGAGCCAGTGCGGAATAGATCCGGGAACTGATCTTTTTGACTACAGTATTGCCTTCTTCTGTCAGATAATACAGTGTGCGGTAGGAACGTTTATGTTCCGGCAGCTCGCAGGACACCAGCCCCTTGGAACTCAACTGGCTTAAGGTACGGGAGATGGCGGCCTTGTCTTCCTTACACAGCTCCGTCAGCTGCGTGGCGGTCAGCCCCTCCGGGTGCTTTCCCAGATAATACAGACACATGGTATAACCGGCTTTTAAGTCCATCTGTCCCATTTCCAGTTCTTTCAATTTTTGCAGATAACGGTGCAATTCTGTGATAGATACCACAAATCTTTCAAAACGATCCTGCATGAAGGTTCCTCCTGTAAAATGTTGACACTGCAACAACTTTATGAAGTGTAACACAAGGATGTTGATAAGTCAACAAAAAGAAGGGCAAAAAAATACCTTATCCATTAAGATAAGGTACTGATAAGAATAAACTATGCAATTTCCAGCCGCTGCTTTATTTTTCGGACATCATTTTCCAATACATTAAGCCGGACGCGAACCAGTTCATCATCTTCTTTTACTTTTAAGGCCCGGTCGAATTTTCTGGATAAATCTAAATGAGCTTCTGCAATTGTACAGATATTACGACTGACTTCATTCTCAAGAGTCAACTCCATATTGGTAAGGCGATTCGACATAGAGAGCTGACCGGATTCCAGATTGGCAAGGCGCTGTTCCATGGCAATCTGACCGGATTCCAGATTGGTAAGGCGCTGTTCCATGGCAATCTGACCGGATTCCAGATTGGCAAGGCGCTGTTCCATGGCAATCTGACCGGATTCCAGATTGGAAACACGTTGTTCCAAAGAATCGAATCTTTGCTCCAGTGAATCAAGTCGCTGCTCCACCCTGTCGAGTCGCTGTTCGACCTTATCAAGTCGCTGCTCCACCCTGTCGAGTCGCTGTTCGACCTTATCAAGTCGTTGCTCCACCCTGTCGAGTCGCTGTTCGACCTTATCAAGTCGTTGCTCCACCCTGCCCAGTCGTTGGTCTATACTTTCTAATTTAATTGCTATCGTCTCTAATAATTCCCGGTTGGTCATGAATTCTCCTCCTGTACATGTATACTAGCACAGTTCAAAAGTGCTGACAATTGGGCAATATAGAGAAAAAAGCGATTGTGAATTATTACAACAAAAAATATGATAAATGGATGATAAGCCACAAAAACATGATATACCCAAGGAAAAAGAGTACGGCAAAATAAACAATGCCGATTGGAACGGTAGAAGAGCCAGAGAGAGCGGCTACGGTATGGATTGTACTGCGTATTCGTTTATGCTATGCTAAATAGCAGAAGTATTCCGGAAACGGGAATGCACAATGTGCAAAAAGCATAATGCACTAAAATCACATGGTGTGATAGATCGTATTGAACATAGAAAGAGTGAGGACTACAGCATGCTCAGACCCAGCATCGGTATTGATTGGGACGATGTTACCGCCCCGTTTAACAGTATCGCCATCCGTATGGCAAATGAAAAATATCATCCGAAGGAACCCTATCGCATGGAGGAAATCACTTCCTGGGCCAACGAAGGGCGGACTTCGGTGATCAAAGAATTCTATAACGATCCGGAACTGTACCGAAGGCAGATCCCGACCGAGGAGACGAAACGAGGGATCCGCAGACTGATGCAGATCGCGGATGTCTTTTTCATTACTGCGGTGTCACCACATTTTATGGGAGTGCGGGCAGAACAGATCATGACCCAGTTCCCGGAGCTTCCACCGGAAAATATTATTCTGGGAAGTGCCAAGGATCGTGTCCATTTTGATATTGTGCTGGATGATGCCATCCACAATATTCTGGAGAGCAAGGCGGAGTATCCGGTGCTGATGCGGAAGCCCTGGAATGCCAAAATGACGGGGCTGTTGTCCGTAAATACCATGGCGGAATTTGTCTCTCTGGTGAAGCAGATCATGAAAGCATCCACTTCTAAGACAGAGAAGATCACTGCTCCGGCGGTGCTGGCCCTGGTGGGGCCGTCCGGCTCCGGCAAACGGGAGATTACGGAAGCTTTGTGCGGTAGCCGAGGGACAGGCGCGAGCGAAAGGACAGAGAGTGGGGAGATTTTTGTCCGCCCGGTGAACTACTGCACGGAACCGGGGCGCTACGGCCACAAGTACGTCCCGGAGGAAGCCTTCGACCGGATGAACTTTTTTGAAAAAACGGCTTATGCCGGGGTACGGTACGGCACCAGAAAGGAAGACATTCAGACCTTGCTGGATCAGGGAAAGTTTGCGGTGATCCCCGTGGATATGTGCGGTGCCATTGCCATGAAGCGTTCCTTTCCCACCCATATTATCTATGTGGCGAGAGATAAAGAAAAGCTGATCGCCGATATCATTGATTCCGACTATGACACCGAGGAAAAGACACTTCGGATCCTGTCTATCGATGCGGAGAAGCGTAATCGCAAGATCTGTGATTATGTGATCCATAATGATACCATAGAAGGGGAACGTGTCAGCGGAGCGGAAGAAATCCGGCGGCTGATCCTGCTGGAAGGCGAAAAATACTGAAATGTACCGGGGAGCGATACCCGGAAAACGGAATAGAGTTGTACAAAACCGGATAGAGAAGGAGCGGGGCGGACGGATACGTATGGAAGAAAAACAGCTGAAATACTATAAAATGCATCATGATTTACAGGAACAGATCCGACTGGGAGAACTGCGCAGCGGTGACCGTGTTCCCTCGGAGAACCAGCTGGCCGCCGCTTATCAGGTGAGCCGCCAGACCGTCCGCAAGGCACTGGCCATTCTGGAACAGGAGGGATACATCTATGCGGTACACGGGAAAGGCACCTTTGTGTCGGAGCGGGTCCGCCCGGAGCATAAGTCTCATAACATTGCCGTGGTGACCACCTATCTGTCGGATTATATTTTTCCCCGGGTTATTCAGGGCATCGATGAAGTTCTTACGGCACAGGGGTATAGCATTTTATTAAAAAATACAAGAAACTCCCGGAGCCAGGAGGCACGGTGTCTGGAGGAACTGTTGCAGAAGGATATCGACGGGGTCATCATCGAACCCAGTAAGAGCCAGATCAGCTGCAGACATCTGCATCTGTATGAGCGGCTGGAAGAATACGGAATTCCCTATGTGTTTATTCAAGGCTGCTTCGACCAGATGGAAGACAAGCCCCAGGTGCTGATGGACGATTGCAGGGGAGGTCATCTGATCACAAAATATCTCCTGGATACCGGGCATCGCGATATTGCCGGAGTGTTCAAGGCAGATGACATCCAGGGACAGAACCGTCACCGGGGCTATGTACAGGCCCTGCAGGAAGCAGGTGTCCTCTACGATCCGGACAAGGTGATCTGGTTCCATACCGAGGATCGTAAAGTCCACCCACAGGAGGGAATCCGGCGTCTGATCTCCAAGGGAACCAGACTCGACAGTGTGGTCTGTTACAATGACCAGATCGCCATGCAGGTCATCCCGCTCGACGTGTTCAAAATGCTGGAGGCCGTAGCAAACGGCGTGCGCCAGCGCGCAGTTGTAATTGTCATCTGCCATCAGCGAAACCAGTCCCGCCGAAAGGATGACGCTTCTGGCGCACATTTCCATCGCCGGCCCGGCCTCGTGGCGCTCCACTTCGGTCAGCGCCTGACGGCCGAATTTCACAATCGGGTCGTAGCAGGTGCTCGACAGGCTCACGCCGATGGCGGACATGTGGTCGAGCGCGCCGCCTAATTCGTCGCCCCGCGCGCTGAACGTCGATTCGATGTATTTGGCCAGCGTGTCGCCCATGCCCGCGCGGAAGAAGCGCGCCGGGGCGTCAGCCGCCAGATTCAGGTCGATCAACGTGAGCGCGGGCGGCGCATCGTAAAAAAGGAAGCGGTCAAAAGGCCCGTCCTCGCGATAGACGACGGAAAGCGCGGTGATCGGCGCGCAGTTGGAGACCAGCGTCGGCAGGCTGACCAGCGGAATCCCCAGCCGATGCGCTACGCCCTTCGCGGTATCAATCGCTTTGCCGCCGCCCATGCCGACCAGAAAATCAGGCCGCATCGGGTCGATCTGCGCCGTAAGAGCATCCATTGCCGCCAGCGTGCACGCACCGCCGAAGGGGAGCGCACAGAGCAGCTGCATGCCGCTTCCCTCAAGCCCCTCTTTTAAGGAAGGGAGCCCTTTTTCCATTGCGGTGTTTCCGCCGACAAGGGCAAAGCGCGCGCCCAATCCCTTGCAAAGCTCAGGAAAGCGTCT
>ENA-UEQB01000729-UEQB01000729.1-human-gut-metagenome-genome-assembly--contig:-NODE-729-length-30860-cov-30.441023_pt1 | contig 30860 bp, 29 predicted proteins | sample MGYA00242901_ERZ507918 | MGnify/ENA primary metagenome ERZ507918 (study PRJEB26167, sample SAMN06115405) | human gut metagenome | host: Homo sapiens | place: China:Sichuan | collected 2016-04-06... | reverse complement strand
AAAAATTTTTCTAAAATTCATCGAGAAAACTGTCACGAACTCGCTGCTTATCTCGTTAGTTGTAGTAGAAGCCGTGCATATGATATGCTTCGCAAACAACGAGAAGAATTGCTGGAAGATGTCCCAAACGAACCAGATGCCGCTCCGGTGCCGGATGATGCAGCAGTTAGCACCGATAACATTGAACGTCTAACAGAACTGATTGGCCAAATGAAACCGATGTACCGTGATCCGCTACGCCTTTTGGCAATGGGATATACAAACCGTGAGATTGCAAAATCGCTGGGATTAACGGATGAAGTGGTACGAACACGGCTCTTTCGAGGACGAAAACTATTATGGAAGGAGATGAACAGCCATGAGTGAGCGGACAGACATTTCATTTGATGCGGCTTTGATGATGGCACTTCGTGCAGATGCGCAAAGAGAACTGGATTCGCTTCCAACGCCAAAGCAGTTTGAGGAAATCTACCCAGATACGTCCCAATGGGACGAACGAATGACAGAGGCCTTAAAGAAGAAAAAGCACCACCCAGTGTTGAAACGAGTACTAATTGCGGCATTGACACTCGTAATGCTGACGGTTGGTGCTCTTGCGGTCAGCGCTGATTTCCGCAGGGCAGTCTATACGATGATTCAAAAATTTCTGCCCATTGAGATGCAGCTGACTTATCAGGTGGATGGCGAACCGCTGGAGTGGCTCCCGGATGGATACAGCGACCATTATGTGCCGAACGGCTTTGAAATGGACGATGTGCAGAAATTTGAGCGAGCAGAAAACTTTTTACATGTTTACTCGTCAAAAGAAACAGAGGAAAGCTACACAGTCCGTTGCTCAATTATCCAGCCAGGGCAGCAGTCCCTGTTTGATAATGAGCATACAGTGTACGAAACCGTAAAGGTCGGAGAAGCAGATGGTGTACTTGGAACCAGTACGGATGAACATGGAAAGAATGTTTATACTCTAAGTTGGGAACATCGGGGGATTACACATACCGTTATGGGAAACATTCCATACGATGAGATTATGAAAATTGCGGAAGGTATCCGTTAAGAAAGCTGGACACTTGTGAGAGTTCACAAATGTCTGGCTTTCTTTTTGTCTGAACTTACAAAGATGGAAAATTTGAAAAATTTTCTCCTGAAAATTGAAACGAAGCGAATGCGAATTGCGTTGATTATACAAAGGCTCTTGATGGGAGCAAAAAAACGGAGGTGTATGTCTATGTCGAAAAAGCGTTTGTTGTCCATTGTTGTTTCAGCGGTGATTCTCTTGAGCTTTGCCTGCACCGCAATGGCCGCTGAAAAGTCTGAACGGTATGTAGGCGATAGTACGGTCAACGGATCTATTTACCAAACATACTATCAGGTTGATGCCCAGACTCGAACTGGAGTAAAGAAAATCAGCGTTTCAGGCGTTCTCTATGAAAAGGGGACAATTGGAACATGGCAAAAAGTAAGTAGCTGCTCAAACAGCAGCACGACCTCAACCTGCATGGTGAGCAGTAGCTTTAACACTAAGCCCGGAAAATCTTATAGGCTTGAGTATTCTGCGACCTTTAGCTATTCCGATGGACGGAGCGAAACCATTACCGGAAGTACCAGTAGATAAGTGGAGTTTGTTATATATTTCAGCAAGTTAGAAAGGTGTGAGGTAATTATAAAGGCGAGACCAACGCGAGTTATCCGATACCTAGCTATAGTCGCACTGTGCTTGCTTTTGGGCTTTATGCTTGGAAGAAAAAGCAAATATGAAAAACGAGATTATTTGAAACAATTCAAAATTGGAAAAGCAACATACTCTGAATCGTTGATATATGAGGCTTATGGCGGATTGCAAAATGATGGGATAATGTTAGCGGTATACTACGATGTGGATGCAGCCAAAATTATTCATCAACTCGATTCATGGGAGAAAATTAATGATTCTCCAACCATATCTTCTATATTAAAAAATGTGTCGTCATATTTTGGATTAGATTTTGTGATTCCTGAAATTGCAAGTGGAAATTTTTTTCTTTATGATAATAGTCAGCATAAGGAACTACGCTCGGAAGCCGAAATGAATACATTGCTTTTACATTCTGAAGATGTGAATTTTAGTCTCGTTGTCTGGGATGATGAGAAGCACACAATTTATATAGTAGAGTACAGAATTTAAGGAGGTTCGTTATGAAGAGGTTCGTATCATTAATTCTTTCAGTGTGTTTTTTGTTTTCGATAAATCCCTCCCGAAGAATCACCGCGTTGCCAACGATGGGCTGGCCGTGCTCCGGTGTGCCGTAGAGGAGGCTGGCAAAGCGATTGAGCGGGAGCCCCCTCAAAAGCCCTTCATCATTGACTACCATGCAGAACCCCTCCGGCAGATACTTGGGATGGACAGTCTCGCTGTAGCCGCAAATCTCCGTGCCGATGCTGAGCAGCAACGGCTCATTGAAATCCTTGAACTGCATCTTATTCTCGGTGCTAATTACAAATCCTTTCATAAAATCACTCCTTTTCCGGGAAGCACTCACGGACTTCCCATGCGTCTGCGGCCTCTAAGCAGCGGTCGCAGCCAACGATTGTGCCATCATCGGTGCGGTAGATGGTATCGCACCTCTGGTGGCAGAGGGGGCACACAGGAGGCTCAGGGTAGCCAGCTTCTTCGTCAGTCGGATACAGCATCCAGCACCTCCCGGAGCTTGCGCCCCATCCAGCGGCCTACATCATCGAACATCCCCATGCTGTCCAGCCAGACAAACAGGGCTGCGATAACAGAGGTCACAGCAAACTGCGCCGCCGGGGCACGAGCTGCTGCCTGTTCGGCGGTGATGCCGTACACGATCATCAGAATCCGGGTCATTCCTTACACTCCCTTTCTTTGCGAGCCTTGCGGGCAGCCGTTTGGGCTTCCAGCTTCTCGCGGTTCCCGGGCTGGGCGATGAATTTTTTGAATCCCGCCAGCGTCACGCGGCCAAAGCTCTCACCGACTTCCGGGGGAATATCGGCCACGTTGATATGAATTGTGGTGTCCATGTGATCCTCCTGTGTAACCGATTAAACATCGTCGGCAAAAAAAATCTGGTCAATGCTCACGTTCATGGCTGCGGCCAGAGCAACCAGCGTCTTGGTGGTGGTCACTCGCTCAGTACCGGCTTCCAGCGCAACGATAGTGCCCCGGCTAATGCCGCTCTTTTCGGCAAGTTCCTCCTGGCTCATTTTCAAAGACTTGCGAACCTCTTTAATTTTGAAGCCCATTCTTGTCACCTCCTATCTTTTCGGTTCACAACGGATTTTGTTTAATCGGTTGCACACACATAGTACAACATCCCATGGCCTTTGTCAAGTTCATTACACAAATTTTGTTTAAGAAATTACACAAAACTCATTGACAGCGTCTCGACTATAATTGTATAATGGATTGTACAAAACGGAGGGATTGAACATGACCTTGAAAGATTTGATCATTGAATACCGGAATGACCACGGACTGTCTCAACGGCAATTTGCTACTGCTTGCGGGTTGTCTAATGGCTATATTTCGATGCTGGAAAAGGAAATGAACCCCAACACTAAGCTCCCGGTCACGCCAACTCTCCCTAAATTGAAGCTGCTTGCATCCGGAATGGGAATGAGCCTGACTGATTTGCTGGTCAAGGTTGACGATATGCCAGTAGAACTCATTCTTGATGATGCAGACAGCAAAAAACTCGTCCCCGAAATTGAGGACGAGCTGGATGCAGAGATTATGAAAATTATTTCAGGTCTTACTCCGGAGAAGAAGCAGCAGGCATTGAGCTATATTCAGTACCTTGCGCAGTCCTGAGGAGCCGAAGCAACTTGATTTTTTCAGCAACAGTCAGTAAAGCCAGCGATTTTTGAATGGATGTGCATAATTCAGTATCATTCATGGGTTTGCAAGTCCTTTCTTGATAAAATAACCACCGGCAGCAACTGAATTATATCAAATACGCACCCGCTTTTCATGGAATCGTGGAATTATACCGAAAATCGGAAAAATTTGTGCGTTTCCGGCATAATATTGTGAATTACGTTGCGGAGGCCGTTTTATGAATTTGAAAGAAATCGCGCTTCGACTGAGAGAATATAAACGGGTGTATGTAGCTGGAACTCCGGTTATGTTGCGAAGCCGATTAGATTTTCTCGATATTTTCTCAGCATACGGTTTGACTGCGGATATGAGTGTGTCGAAGAAGATTGGTGTTTTGGTTGCGTGCAGCAATCCAATGCAGAAGAAAATCGATCAGGCCAAAGCTCTAAATATTCCGGTCATTTCAGAACAGCAGTGGTTTGAGCTTATGCCAGAGCTGGAAGCACTCGGAATGTGGAACGGAAAGCCAATTCCGTTTGCAGATGATAATGGAATTTACCATATTGATGTGGGCGGTGATGGTTGATGGCCCGAAAAAAGAATATTGCTGCTGGCCTCGATGCCGTCATCTATGCCCGGTACTCGTCGCATAACCAGCGAGAGGTCAGCATCGAGCAGCAGATCGCAGAGTGTACGAAGCACGCAGCTGCGCTTGGACTGCGCATTGTCGGTACATACGAGGACAGGGCAATCAGCGGCAAGACGGATAACCGGCCTCGTTTCCAGCAGATGATGCGGGATGCTGAAAAAGGGAAGTTTCAGGCCGTCGTGGCGTGGAAGTCCAACCGCATCGGGCGCAATATGCTGCAAGCCATGGTCAACGAGGCGAAGCTGGACGATTACGGCGTAAAGGTGTTTTACGCCGAGGAAGATTTTGACGATACAGCCGCCGGGCGTTTCGCATTGAGGAACATGATGAATGTGAATCAATTCTACAGCGAGAACATGGCGGAGGACATCACCCGGGGGCTGTATGATAACGCCAGCAAGTGCATGGCGAACGGTCGGCAGCCCTTGGGCTACAAGCGGGGTGAGGATGGCCGTGTGGTGCTGGATGAAGCGAATGCGGCCGTTGTCCGGGAAATATTCACCCGTGTGGCTGCTGGTGACCTGTTCGTGGACATTGCGCGAGATCTCAATGCCCAGGGCATCAAGACCAGCAAGGGAGCCAACTGGAACAAAGGCAGCTTCCAGAGTATTTGCCAGAACGAGCGGTACCGGGGCATCTACATATACGGGGATGTCCGGGTGGCCGATGGCATTCCACGCATAGTGAGCGATGATTTGTGGTACAGGGTACAGGAGGCCATGAGGATGAAAAAGAATCCAGTCGGAACCCGGCACCGTGTCGGGGCAGAAGATTATCTGCTGACCGGGAAGCTGCGCTGCGGGCATTGTGGCAGCTACATGACGGGCGTATCTGGCACCAGTAGAAACGGCGAGCTGCATTACTACTACACCTGCCAGAAGCGGCGCACCGAGCACGCCTGTGACAAGAAGAACATCCGCCGGGATGTCATTGAACCGGCTGTGGCTCAGGCCATCAAAATGTACTGCCTGACCGACGATGTCATTGAATGGATGGCAGATCGGACGGTCGAATACTGGGAAAAGCACGACAATGACCTCCAGATCGAGGCGCTGGAGCAGCAGTTGGAGGAAAATAAAAAAGCCACCTCGAATATGCTGAAAGCCATCGAGATGGGGATTATCACAGAGGCCACCCGCACCCGGATGGTCGAGCTTGAGACTGAGCAATCCCGGCTGAGCGTCCAGCTGAATGCGGCCAAAGAGGATGTCGTGAAAATCGACCGGGAGCAAATCATCTCCTATCTGGAACTGCTGCAGCAGGGTGACATCCACGACCGGGATTTCCAGATGGAACTGTTCAAGAACTTCCTTGTGGCTGTCTATGTCTATGATGATAACCGCATGAAGCTGGTTTTCTCCTGCATGGGAGACCAGAACAGTGTCGAAATTCCTTTGGAGACCGGAGAAGACCCGCCCGATGGCGGGCTGTCACCGGATGCTAAAATGTTCGTTTTGACTCCTGATAGCTCCACCAGAGGGAAAAAGCACTACACAGAAACGTGTGGTGCTTTTTTGTTGTTGCCAAACGAGTGAGGGCTTAGCTCACCCAGGAGAGCGCCGTGCATGGACTGCAAGAGGGTCACCGTGATCAGAATCGGCCCGGTAATCTCCACCAAAAAGCACTGTACTTCGTAGGAAGTATGGTGCTTTTCTTTTTATACAGACGCAGAAAAAGGCGGGAGCTTCCCACAAAAGGGAAAGCCACCGCCTTTGTTGATCATCGGATGAGCCAGCCGTAATCCTGTCTGCAATCTACCACATGATCTGCATAAACCGTATGATCTACGATCTGGAAGATAAGCAGATAGCGTTTTTCAAACAAGATAAATCGGTAAGCATTTTTAGGAATGTATTCGCCTTTGAGCCATGGGCAGCGCTGCGGCATCTGCTCCAGAGATTTTGCAGCCTTTTCAAATTCCACTGTAAGCCGCTCTGCTGCTGCAGGGCTGACCTGTGCCAGAAATGCGGCGTGGGACACCAGCATCTGAGCAGCCCGTGCTGACACGATCACGCGGTATTTATTTTGCTGCTCCATGTCCGGCGGCCTCCTTGATCGCACTGCGCATCATGGAAGTGACCTCGTCGATCGAATAGCCCTCGCTTCCACGCATCCGGTCCTCTTCCACGGAAAGCAGCTCTTCACGGAGCTTCAGCATTTTTTCCCGGCGGTTGTAGGTTTCGATGTCCATGACGACCAAGTCACCCTCGCCGTTCTTGGTGAGAAAAATCGGCTCAGCGGTTTCTCTGCACAGATCGGCGATCTCGTTGTAGTTCTGACGAATTGCTGCAGATGGACGGATATTCATAAAAGCACCTCCTGCTCCTGAACAATCTATAATAGTAAAATTCTAATTATATTATATCCATATTGTGCAACGAAGTCAATGCGAACAGCTGTCACTTCGTTCTCCGGTTCCACCACTTTGCCAGCATTAGAATCATAGCAGCCACGAAAACACACAAAAATTTGCCGCAACCTGCGCGAAACGGGCTGTTTTGTGCGCGAATGGCAGACCACGGAAGGCGGAACTTGTGCTATAATATAAAAAAACAGGGAAGCAGAAGGAACAAGGGGGTGCAGCAATGAACCTGCAGACGGCGATCGTGGAAGACAGCAAGCCGGATGCCGAACGGTTGAAACAGCTGCTGAAAAAGGCATTTGAAAATGAGAACATATCCTGCAGCTGTTTTGCCAGCGGAGATGAATTTTTGCAGGCCGGCTGGCGCGAAGGGTATCAGGTGGTGTTTCTGGACATCTGCATGGAGGGCACCAATGGCATTGAGACGGCGCAGCGGCTGCGTGCGGCCGACCCGGACCTGCTGATCGTGTTTGTGACATCCTCGCCGGAGTACGTGTGGGATGCCTTTCCGGTACATCCATTCGATTATCTGCTCAAGCCTTATAAGGAAGAAAAGTTTGAGCAGCTGGCAGGGGAGCTGCGGCGGGTGCTGTGCCGCCAGCAGCCGGAGCTGGAGGTGCGCATTGCCCGGCAGATCGTGCGGCTGCCGCTGACCAAGATCTACTATGCTACGGCACAGAACCATTATGTGCGTGTGGTCACGGATGACGGCGAGTGCCGGGCCACGGCAAATTTTGCACAGGTGCAGGAACAGCTTCAGACCCAGCCGGAATTTCTGGTGTGCAACCGCGGCGTGATCATCAACATGTCCAAGGTGCTGCGGTTTGAGGGCGACTGCATTGAAATGCTGGATGGGACCCATCTGCCGGTGCGGCAGAAGGACAAAAACAGCCTTCTTGCCCAATTTACGCAGTACCAGTTCCGTGGTATGCAGCGGGAATTCTGACCCGGAAAGGAGAGCGCTTGTGAATTTTGCATTGTTTGGACGTCTTTTTCTGGAATTTGCAATGATGTATCCGGCAGAATACCTCTGCCTTGCCTCGCTGCAGGAGCACTTGCGTGCACCGCGTAAAACCTATGCCATCGGTGCGTCGGCGATCACACTGATGGGTCTGGCTGGCGCAGCGGTGTGCTGCATGCTGGACATGGAAACGAACTTCCTGCTCATCCCGCTGCTCATCATCAGCTTCTGGCTGCTGCGCTGGCGCACCGACCGGAAAGTATCGATCAGCCAGACCATGTTTCTGTTCTCGGTGTCGGCAGTGATGATGTCTGTGTGCACCCTGCTTGCCATTGTGCTGAACGCGGAAGCTGAGCTGGACAATGCACAGCCGGTGTTTCTGCCCAGCACCTCGGTCATCTGCCTGACCCTCGCGGTGATACTCAGCGCCATCTTCCGCTTTACGGCAGTGCGCTGGAGCCGGTGGCTGCTGCAGGAGTACCACGGCGAAGCTTTCTGGGAGTCGGCATGGCCGCTGCCGGCGCTGTACGCGGCGTTTCTGGTGTTCTGTATGCCGAAGGAGACCGGCATCATCCTGATGAACCGCATCCGCATCATCGCGGTGCTGGCAGTGAGCATCTCGCTGCTGGGCATCTTTCTGCTGCTGTACGAGATGTACCGTGTGGCAAAGGAGTATACCCGCAGCTCCCAGCTGGACCGCGAAAACCAGCTGCTGGCCGTGGAGTCACGCCGCTATATGGAGCTGCGCAGCTATCTGGAACAGACCCGCCACCTGCGGCACGATTTCCGCCAGCACCTGCATGTGATCTCCGGCCTGACCGAGGCCGGGCGGCTGGATGAACTGAAAAGCTACCTGAGCCAGTACGAGAGCGAACTCAGCGATGCCAGACCCACCCTGTGCGTCAACGCTGCGGTGGATGCGCTTGCCGGCCACTACGACTACGAGGCCCGGAAACAGGGCATCCAGATCGAATGGAAGCTTGAACTGCCCAAGCTCCTGCCCCTGCCGGAGGCCGACCTGTGCACCATTCTTGGCAACCTGCTGGAAAATGCGCTCCATGCCAGCCAGAAGCTGCCGCCGGAAGAACGGCAGATCAAGGTGCTGGCCCGGATGCTCAGCCCGGCCATGATGGGCCTGATGGTGGAGAACCGCTATGACGGCGTGCTGAAAAAGCAGGGCGGCGTTCTGCACTCCACCAAGCATGACGGACAGGGCATCGGCCTTGTTTCCGTCGAAACTGCCGTGCACAGGTATCACGGCAATCTGACGGTGGAAACGGGCGGCAACGTTTTCCGGACTAATGTGCTGCTGAACCTGTAAAATATTCCTGCCCCAAGGCACCGGCTTTTTTGCACAAGCCGGTGCCTTTTGATTGCACTTTTCCCGGGAGATCATGATACTTATTTATAAAAGAAAAGGCAGGAGGGGAGCATATGGCAGCAGAAAGCAAAACCGGCTGTTTCTTAAACTTTCCTAAAAAATCTTTATCCGGCCCGGCCCTCCCCCGACGGGAGGGCTTTTTGCTGTCCGCACGACGCATACGGTCAAGTTGAAAAATGAATAAAATTTACACATGGAATGATATGATTTTAGGCTGAATGAGCAAAGAATCGAAAGAAGTCCCATAATCATATTGACATAATGGGTAATAGGGTGTAAACTACGTGCATCGGGTCGAGCAAATCCGAAAATTGAGATCATTCAGGGAGGAAACGGCTATGATGTGTTGTTGCGCAATGTGTTGTTGTACCGCAAACGCTTCCCGGACCGGCCGCCCTGCAGTATGGTATGCCGTGTGAGCATATCTGCATATTCTGTGTGGGAACGCGCAGAAGGATCTGTCACTGACCGCCTGGGAGCTTACTTGAAGAGGGAGCTTCCGGGCGTTTTGTTTTGACCCGCAAATCAGGATACAAGGGAGGAATCCGGCAATGGACTGGAATGCGATCCAGCAATATTTGCCGCTCTACCAGAAGGCCGCTGTGCTTACCGTGCGGCTGGGCGTTGCAGGCATCATTTTTGCCATCATCATTGGCCTTGCCTGCGCAGTGATCCAGTATGACAAGGTGCCCGTTCTGCGGCAGATCGTGGGTGTTTACATCCAGCTGTCCCGCAACACACCGCTGCTGGTGCAGCTGTTCTTCATTTATTATGGCCTGCCCAAGGTGGGCATCCGCACCAATGCCGAGATCTGCGGCATTGCCGGTCTGGCGTTTCTGGGCGGCAGCTACATGGCCGAAGCGTTCCGCAGCGGTCTGGAAGCCATTGAGCCCATCCAGACCGAGAGTGCCTACAGCCTTGGCATGAACCGCTGGCAGACCATGCGCTACATCATTCTGCCGCAGGCCATGTCCACCAGTATGCCGGCTTTCATGGCAAATGTGATCTTCCTGCTCAAGGAGACCAGCGTGTTCAGCGCCATCAGCCTGATGGACCTGATGTTCACGGCAAAGGATCTCATCGGCATGTACTCCAAAACCATCGAATGTCTGTTCCTGCTGGTGGTGTTCTACCTTATCATCCTGCTGCCGGTGTCCATTGTGGGCAGCCTGATCGAAAGGAGGCTGCGCTATGCTGGATTTGGGTCTTGATGTCCTGTTCAAGGGCAAAAACATGGCCCGCCTGCTGGGCGGCCTTGGCGTTGCACTCAAGATCAGTGCCGTCTCGGTGATCATCAGCCTGCCGCTGGGCATCCTGCTGGGCGTGCTCATGACCTCCCGCAACCCCGTTATCAAGGCGATCCTGCGGCTGTATCTGGAGTTCGTCCGCATCATGCCGCAGATGGTGCTGCTGTTCCTCGTTTACTTCGGCACCACCCGTGCCTTTGGGTGGAACCTTTCCGGCGAGACGGCATCCATCATCGTGTTTGTGCTGTGGGGCACCGCAGAAATGAGCGACCTTGTGCGCGGTGCGCTGATCGCCATTCCGAAGCACCAGTATGAGAGCGCCGAGGCCCTTGGCATGAGCCGTGCGCAGACCTACTGGTACATCATCATTCCGCAGACGGTGCGCCGCCTGATTCCGCTGTCCATCAACCTGATCACCCGCATGATCAAGACCACCAGCCTTGTGCTGATGATCGGTGTGGTGGAAGTGATCAAGGTAGCACAGCAGATCATCGAGGCCAACCGCACCGCCAGCCCCAACGCAGCGTTTGGCATTTATCTCACGGTTTTCGTGTTATATTTCTTCGTATGCTGGCCCATCAGTCTGCTGGCATCCTATCTCGAAAAGAAATGGAAGTGACCGTACATGGCAGAACCTATTTTGACTGTTGAACATCTGATCAAGGCCTATGGCGAGACCCCCGTGCTGGATGATATCAGCTTTGCTGTCAAGCCCGGCGAGGTCATCGTGGTGGTCGGCCCTTCGGGCTGCGGCAAAAGCACCCTGCTGCGCTGTCTGAATGGTCTGGAGCCCACCCAGAGCGGCCGGGTGCGGCTGGGCAATGAGACCGTTGCCTACGGCGGTAAAAATCTGACTCAGCTGCGCCAGCGCATCGGCATGGTGTTCCAGAGCTACGAGCTGTTCCCGCACATGACGGTGCTGGACAATGTGCTTCTGGCACCCACCAAGGTGCAGAAGCGCCCCAAAGCGGAAGTGCAGCAGGAGGCCGAAGCTCTGCTGGACCGTGTGGGCCTGCTTGCCAAGAAAAACAGCTACCCGCGGGAGCTTTCCGGCGGCCAGAAGCAGCGCGTTGCCATCGTGCGCGCGCTGTGTATGCACCCGGAGATCCTTCTGTTTGATGAAGTGACCGCTGCCCTTGATCCGGAAATGGTGCGCGAGGTACTGGACGTTATGCTGGACCTTGCCAAGCAGGGCAAGACCATGATCATCGTCACCCACGAAATGCAGTTTGCCCGCGCCATTGCCAACCGCGTCATCTTTCTGGATGGCGGCAAGATCGTGGAAGAAGCTGCACCGGCCGAGTTCTTTGACCGGCCCAAGACTGAGCGCGCGCAACGCTTCCTGCGCACCTTCACGTTTGATGCTGTGAAATGAGTCACAGATCAAGATAAAGACTGCGGGTGTTCCGCAGCCAAATGGGAAAGATTTTGTAAAGGAGTAATCATTATGAAACAGTCTAAGATCTCTCGTCGTTCCTTCCTGCTGGGTCTGGGTGCAGTTTCCGCTGCCGCTGTTCTGACCGCATGCGGCGGCTCTTCTTCTGCTTCTACTGCAACTGCAGCATCCGGCAGCAGCGTGGTCTACCGCACGCTGGATCAGATCAAGGAGTCCGGCACCATCAACATCGGCGTGTTCTCCGATAAGAACCCGTTCGGCTATGTGGACGAGAACGGTGAATATCAGGGCTATGATGTCTACTTTGCACGCCGTCTGGGCGAGGATCTGGGCGTAGAGATCAACTTCGTTTCCACCGAGGCTGCCAACCGCATCGAGTACCTGCAGACCGGCAAGGCGGATGTGATCCTGGCAAACTTCACCGTGACCCCGGAGCGTGCAGAGGAAGTGGACTTTGCTCTGCCTTACATGAACGTGGCTCTGGGTGTCATTTCTCCGGACAGCAACGTTATCACCACTCTGGACAACTGGAACGCTGACGACCAGATGATCGTCATTTCCGGCACCACCGCCGAGACCTACCTGACCAAGGAGTACCCCGACATTCCGCTGCAGAAGTACGATTCCTATGCAACGGCCAAGAATGCACTGGAGAACGGCAACGGCGTGGCATGGGCCAACGATAACACCGAGGTCATTGCATTTGCAAAGCAGAACCCCGGCTACACGGTCGGCATTCCCTCTCTGGGCAGTCAGGACACCATTGCTCCCGCTGTGAGCCAGGGCAACACCACCGTTCTGGATTGGCTGAACGAGGAGATCAAGGCTCTGGGCGAGGAGAACTTCTTCCACAAGGACTATGAGGAGACTCTGGTGGATACCTACGGCCTTGACTATGAGGATGAGCTGGTCGTTGAGGGCGGCGTGACCGGCGGCGCAGATGCCGCATCCAGCGAAGCTGCTTCTTCGGAAGCCGCATCTTCTGAGGCTGCTGCTTCCGAAGTAGCTTCCAGCGCAGCCGCACAGTGAATAAAAACACCGAGCGGGCAGGAGAGGGCTGAACCTTTCCTGCCCGTTTTTGCATTGCACCATCTGCCGGAACGTGCTATACTGGAACAAAACAACTCTGTCCGAAAAAACCTGAAAAAGAGAGGATGTTCCCAATGAAACGTGCCTATACGAACGGGATCCTGCTGGATGGCACCGAGCAGATGCAACCGGAAGCGCACAAGATCCTGCTGACCGAGGATGATAAGATCATTGCCATTGCCGACGAGAGCGTGGATCTGGACGGTTATGAGGTGATCGATCTGCACGGAGGCTATCTGTGCCCGGGCCTGATCAACCTGCATGTGCATCTGGCAGGCAACGGCAAGCCCAGCGCAAAGCCGCGGGATAATGCTGCGCTGGTGCGCAAAATTCTGAGCAATGGCCTGACCCGTGCGGTGGCCTACAGGCTGGTATGCAGCTACGCGAAGCTGGAACTGCTGGGTGGCGTGACTACCATCCGCACCGTGGGCGGCATTGCAGATTTTGACACCCGCTGCCGGGACGATGCCGCTGCAGGCAGACTGCTGGCACCGCGCATCCTTGCTGCCAACGAAGGCATTTCGGTGCCCAGGGGACACATGGCAGGCTCGGTGGCGGTGGCAGCCCATAACAATGCCGAAGCACTTGCTCAGCTGAGAAAGGCCAGCGGACAGAAGGTGGATCTTGTCAAGCTGATGATCACCGGCGGCGTGCTGGATGCCACCGAAAAGGGAACCCCCGGCGAGCTGAAGATGAAGCCGGAAATGGTCAAAGCCGTCTGCGACGAGGCCCACAAGCTGGGCTATACCGTGGCGGCACACACCGAGTCGCCAGAAGGCGTAAAGGTGGCGCTGGAAAACGGCGTGGATTCCATTGAGCACGGCGCAAAGATGGATGATGAGACCATCCGACTTTACAAGGAGCGGGGAGCCTTTGTGTGCACCACCATCTCCCCGGCGCTGCCCTACGCACTGTTTGATACGGCGGTTTCCGGCGCTTCGGAAAAGGACCAGTATAACGGCAAGATCGTGTTTGACGGTGTGGTGGAAAGCGCAAAGACCGCCCTTGCCAACGGCATCCCGGTGGCCTTGGGCAACGATGTAGGCTGCCCATACATCACCCAGTACGATTTTTGGCGGGAGCTGTGCTACTTCCACAAATACTGCGGTGTAAGCAACCAGTTCGCCCTGTACACGGCCACCCTGCGCAATGCTCAGCTGGCCGGAGTAGGAGACGTGACCGGTTCCATTGAGCCGGGCAAGAGCGCAGATTTTATTGTGACAAAGCACAACCCACTGAACGACCTGCGTGCGCTGCAGCATCTGGAACTGGTGGTCTGCCGCGGCCATGTGATCAAAAAGCCGAACCCCAAGCGGAACAAAACGGTGGATGCCCTGCTGGACCCGTACCTCGAATAATACTGAAAAAGCAAGGAGAGACGATCGGTCTTTCCTTGCTTTTTCGTTCACATGCCTGCCATCACGGCCATGATGCTTTGCCAGCTCTTGTTGCGGGCAGCGGGCACAGTGGTGCGGCGGCGTGCGGGTGCAGAGCCGGAAGAGACCGTATTCATGGCGGTCATCGGCACCGACGGATGGAAGAATACGGCTGTATCACCGGCCAGCCACTGGGCGGCAAGGCGGGCTGCCTGCGGGTCGGCCTGCAGGGTGCGGCGCTCGGCACCGGCCAGATGATCCGCCAGCCAGTAGAGGATGGCACCCAGCGGCAGGCTGGGCAGAACATCCTGACTCCAGTAGGTCCAGCGGGCACCGGCCCCTACATGGCTTTCTACCGTGATCACAGCGCCGGTGCGGGCGTTCTGCGGGATGCTGCCCTGATAATTGATACCGGCGCACTGGCGAAGCTCGGCGGTAATGCGCTGGGTGCGGGCCAGATCCAGCCGGTCTTCCCGGCAGTAAGCGCGGAAATCGGTCTCGTCGATCAGGCCGTCGGCGCTGGAAGGAAAGCGGCCTACCAGCTGGCCATCGGCGTTGTGGCACAGCTGCCAGCCCTTGCGGAACAGCTGGAAGTTCAGGCAGCGGCGACCCATGGTGGAGTAGCACAGAATGGAGGTGCTCTCACCGGGCAGCTGCTTCAGCTCCAGGCAGGCATCGTTGCCGCAGGTGTCCTGCAGCTTTACCGTTAAAAGCAGCTGCGCACCGGGGTGCTGAGCTGACATAGCGTTGTGCATGGCATCAAAATAACGGTTGGCATCCATGATCGGTTCCCTCCTGAAACTATAACACAGCAGTTCGTTGTATAACGGATGGGCACTGCGCCAAACGACCCGGTGCACAGCAGGCGGCTTACGCAGGAATGTTTTATTGACTGAACATAGTATAGCATACTTCACAACAAAAAACAACTATAAGTTTGCAGAAAAACAAAATATTTCCGCGCATCCTGCAACAGTGACCCGAAACATGGTTGTTGAAAGAGTGAATCAGTTGTGTTCTGTATCAAAAACAGCCCACAGACGGCAAGGCCAAAGCCTCCCATCTGTGGGCTGTTCTGGTAAAATATGGTTCAATCGCCCAGTTCACGGATCTCGTTCTGGATCAGCCGCCCGGCCGCGCGGGCCAGTTGGTCCATGCCGCGGATACGGGCCATGTTTTTGCCGTAGATCTGTGCAGCGGCACCGGCAGAGCTGTCCTCACCCATGAACACAGCCGACACCCGGATACCCATGCGCTGCAGCGCACGCACTTGCGCGGCAGTGTCAGCCACACCGGCGGCGTCCTCGTAACCGCAGCCCAGCGGGTTTTCTGCACTGGGCGGGATGCGGCGGCTGTCGTTGGGCGAAGCGTCCGTCAGCACGATGAGCAGATGCCGCGGCGCAGGACCGGGCGCAAACCGCAAAAGGTCGCCTGCTGCCCGCAGGGCAAGGCCGTCACGGTTCCAGCCGGAAGCAAAATATCGGTTGATGTTTTGCAGGTTTTTGTCTGCAAAGCCTTTGAGTACCCGTAGTACGGTGTAGCCCCGCAGGCTGCTGAAGCTGGACACCCGCACCGGGATACCGCAGGCCGCAAGGCTCTGGGCCAAAATGGATCCTTGAGCCGCGATCACTTCCTGACAGTGCAGGCGGGAAGCGGATGCGTCCAATAAAAGGTCTACCGTAAAAGAGGGCTGGTTCTCTTCCTCGGCACACAAAAACACCCGGTCATCGTTCAAAAGTGGTGCGCGCCAGATGCGCCCAGCGTTCAGGTTGCCACTGCGGGCAACACGGGCGTTGGGCTGCTGGTGCACAAGGATGCAGTTGCGGATCTGCTCGGTGAGCCGCAGCACCACACTGCGGTGCAGTTCCCGATTTTTGGCGTAATAAGCGCGGTTGCGGTCGGCCTGCAGCTCAGCCTGCTCAGCCAGATGCTTTGCTTCCGGTGTGGGAGCCTGCTCCGGGCTGGGCACACCGGCACTGAACCACAAGTGGCACCCCAGATGGTCGCCCACGCAAAGCTCCTGCTCAGCCTTGCGCAGCCGTTCCGGCGGGTAGAGAGAGCGACCGAAGCAGCTTTCGATGTAGGCTCTGTCCTGCGCGGCATTCTGCTTCAGGGTGATGTGGGCCCGGCGCTTGTCCACCGCCAGCCCGCCGCCCACAGCATCCACGGAGCTTGAGTGCTCCACGGTCACGCGGTCGGTCTTGATCATCTGGGTGGGCATGGCTTTGGTGGCAAGCTTTGCCAGCAGGCCGTCCAGATGCAGATGCAAAGCTGCTCTCTGGTGCACAGTGCCGTCGAACAGGTTGAATTTTGCGTAGATCGATAAAATTTCGGCTTTCAGCTGTTCCGGCTCCGGCACATGCTCCGGGGCCAGCGCGGCGGCAAGGCCGGACTCGTAAGGGGTCATTACCGGGTCGGCACGGCCCAGTACACGCCGCCAGCGTGCAGCCTGCATGGTGTACACCAGCTGATTTTTTGCCATCCACTCCTGCCGCGAAAGCTTGTACTGGATGGCAAAGAAATAATCTGCATGGGCGTGGCGCAGTGCTTCCAGCACCGGGCGGCGGGGCAGCTCCAGCCGATAGGCTGCATTTTCCAGATACAGCCATGTCATGTCGTCCAGCATGGTCTGCCGCAGATCACCGTCCCATGCGTCAAAGATGCTGCGGATCAGCGCGTCACCGTAATATTTATGGATGAGGCCCACGACCGTGTTCATGTAAAAATCGGTGGTGCCGTCGGTATAGCGGGCCAGAAACAGCGGCTCAAAGCCATAGGCTCCTGCAGCAGCCCAGACTTGATTGGCCGCACGCCGCTCCTGCGCGGTGTAACTCTGGGCATCCATCAGCCAAAGAGCTTGGCGGCATCCAGCTTGGCCGGAATGCGCGCTGCGATCACATCACGGATCAGGCCCTGCTCGTAGGAGTCAAAGGCCTTGTTGGTGATGCCCATATCCAGTGCCGCGCCTGCCGGGATGCCGCGCCGGATCAGCCGCAGGGCATCCAGCATACCGCGCAGATCCAGCGCCTTGGTGGAAATTTCTGCACTGTCGCACTTTTTCTGCAGGTCAAGGAACAGCAGTGCAAACTGGCGCACATACTTGGAAGTAAGATCGGGGAACTGCGTCCGCAGCAGCTTTTCCAGATCGTCCTGCGTAATGGTGGGCATCTGGATGACCACGAAACGGGAGGTGAGGGCCTCGTTCAGCTCACGGGTGCCGGCATAACCGTAGTTCATGGTGGCAATAAAGCGGGTCTCCTCCGCCAGCGGGATGCGGTCGTAGCCGGGCACATCGATGGCGCGGCGGAAGTCCAGCACCGCGTGCAGCACGGCCAGCGCTTCGTTTTTGGCCATGTTGATCTCATCCAGCACACCAAAGCCGCCGCACTGGGCGCAGCGGTATACCGGGCCGGGCCGGAACACCACCTGACCGTCCGCAAAAGTGTCCATGCCGATGAGGGATGCTGCATCCATGTTCACATGGAAGGAGATGTCCCACGCAGGACGGCCAAAGGCGGCGGCAAGGTTTTCGGCCAGCACGTTTTTGCCGGTGGCTTTTCCACCTGCCAGCAGCAGGTTTTCACCGCAGAGCAGTGCCGCCAGCGCCTGCTCCCACACCTGTTTGCCGTAGTAGGTAAAGGCAGGGGAAGGGATGCGCGGGCGCAGTGCGTCCGGCAGGGCATGGGCAGCGCGGTACTGTTGGACTGCTTCCAGCAGAGCGGGGTCTACCCCTTCCTGCCGCAGAGTTTCAAGGAGATCAGACATTTGTACAAACACCTCGATTTTGCCGGTTGTCTGGCACAAACCGGCTGTTCAGCTTTATCATAGCACAATCGTGGGGATTTGTGTAGGGGGCGGGTGGCGAAAAAATGGCAAAGAGAGGCGGCCCCAAACAGGGACCGCCTCTCTTCATGAAGAAAGAAGAAATGGAAAAACGCTTAAGTTGTGCCGGAAAACCGCGCTGAATCAGGCATTATCCAGACCCGCCATCTGCTTGACGGCCTTCATGGCGAAGGTCAGGGTGCGGCCCATGGCTACACCGGCCATCAGGCAGGGGTAGTTGTTGGCAAAGAAGCTGCCGGACATATCACCGGTGATATACAGGCCCTCCATGGGCTGGTTGTTGTTGTCCAGCGCCTGACCCTTTTCGTTGATGGCAATGCCCTGCTCGGTGGTCAGCAGAGAGGCACCCAGCCAGCAGCCATAGAAGGGCGCAGTGCGGATGGCACTCAGGCGGTAAGCGGGCTTGCCGAAATCCTCATCGTTCTGCTTGTCGTACAGCTCATTGTAGCGCTCCACGGTAGCAAGGAAGGTGTCCTTGGCAGCACCGGTAAAGCCCATCTTGTCGGCCAGCTCGTCCAGCGTATCGCACTTGAACAATGCACCGGCCTCAATAGCCTCGTCCATCTTACCCTGAATGTACTTCTCGCCGCCGTTGCGGGTCTGGGCAGAGCAGCCGATGGTGTGGAAACGTTTTGCGTCCTCCAGAATGTTGGCATCGCAGATCTGTGCGTAGACGCGGCCCGGCTGGTGGGCAGCAGCGTAGACGATATCGTTGTAGGGGCAGCTCTCGTTGGCAAAGCGCTCGCCGTTGCGGTTCACCTTCAGGAAGGGCTGGGTACCGGGGTTGTACTGGCGGATCTTGCCGGGGAAGGCCTTGCCGCCAAAGGCGGAGTCGCTGTCCACATAGCCGCCATCCACGCCGGGGGCAACAACGCCGCGGTCAAACAGCATGGGAGCGGCTTCCTTGTCCAGATTGGCACCGGCCCACACAGCAGCGCGGATGCCGTAGCCCTTGTCGGCGGGGGAGTAGGAGCAGGCGGTGGTCACGCTGGTGCCCAGCGGGTCCAGCTGCTCCATCATGTAGGGGTTGCCGGGGAAACCGCCGCAGGCCAGCAGCACGCCCTTGTTGGCGTTGTAGCGGATAAAGTGGTCATCTTCGGTGCTCTGGGCGATGATGCCGGTAATGCGGCCATCGCTGTTCTTTTCCAGCTTGGCAAGGCTGGTCTTGAAGTCTACATCGTAGCCCAGCTCCTGAATGTACTGCAGCAGCAGCTCGTTGCGGGCAGCACCGCTGCTGCGGTCGTAGGTGTACTCGATCTCAGGGTACATGAAATCGGTGTTATGCTCGGCGTTCTCTGCGGGCCACTTGGCCTCGTCACCATAGGTGTAGATCATGTTCACGCCGTACTTCTCGGTCATGATCTCGCGTACAAAACCGATCATCTCGGCGGACTCGTTGATCCAGGTCTTGACAACGCGCTGATCGCACTTGCCGGAGGCGTAGCGGGAGATCTCGCTCAGAAGCTTGGCACGATCCATCTGGATGCCCTGCTCCTGTGCACCAAAGCCATCGACAGCACCCACCCAGTGGCGGGTGTCCTGTACGTTGGCGTTCTGCTCAACGACACGGAAGTTCAAGCCATTCTTGGCAGCATAGGCGGCAGCAAACATACCGCCGTTGCCTGCACCCACAATGAGAATGTCGGTGTCTACGGTCTCGGTGATGGCAGCCTCGTCGATATCGGGTTCTTTGCCCAGCCAGTCGTTTGCGTCGCCTGTGGGCAGCTGCACGCTGGACACCACAGCCTCACCCTTTGCCTGTGCATAGCAGCTCTTGGCGGCCTTCATCACGGCGTCGGAGGTGATGGTAGAGCCGGAAACGCCGTCAATCTCGGCAGAACCGGCAGAAAGCAGCTGCTCACGCAGCTCATCGGCAGCGGCAGCGCCGAAGGAAGCGGTCTCGCCGGAGGTGTCCACCACCACGTCGGTGACAGCGCTGTCGGAGAAGGTCATGGTGACCTTGACGGTGGAGGAGATGCCCTCGGCAGTGCCCTCGTAGGTGCCGGGAATGTACTGACCGGCGGCACCGGAGGCGGTGGAGCCGGAAGCAGCGTTGCAGGCGGCCAGAGCACCGGCAGTGACACCGCTCATGGCGGCGGCAGCGGCGATCTTCAGAAAGCCTTTGCGGGAGATCTTGTTCATAGGGATGCTCTCTTTCTTTTTGTTCTTCGTTGTGTTCCTTCTTATCGTGCAGCAGGGAAAAAACCACTTTGCTGAATCTTTAACAATTGTAGCGTAGAGCGGCACACTTTACAATTCAAATTTGTTATATTATAATTTAGCAAACCCTAATGTGAGAAGGTGAGGACGCACAGATGAACCAGAGTGCACTGGAAGGATTTGTGAAGATCGTAGAGATGGACAGCTTTTCGGCAGCGGCAGAGGCACTGTATCTTTCGCAGTCGGCGCTTTCGCAGCAGATCCGCACGCTGGAAGGACAGCTGCAGTTTGAACTGTTCCAGCATGTACCGCGCCGGGTGATCCTGACCCCGGCAGGCCGGGACTTTTACCCCAAGGCAAAGCAGCTGACGGCCTTGTATCAGGAGGCAGTGCGCCATGCCCGTGCGGTACAGCAGCAGGAAAATCCGCCGGAACGGCATCTGGTCATTGCATGGAGCCATGAGGCCATGCGGATGTTCGGGTACGACCTGTTTTCTCTGACGAACGAGCTGTGTCTGCAATACACGTCTATTATGATGCAGTGCGCCAGTCGCAGCGAGGTCTGGCGCAGTCTGAAAAAAGGGGACGCGGACCTTTCTTTCCAGCTGGAAAGTGCGGAATTTTACGCGCAGGGGTTCACTTTCATTCCGCTGCTTTATGTGCCGGAGCTGTGCATTCCCATCCACCCGCCCGCCGATATGCCGGTGGGCAGGCTGAGTCTGGAACAGGCGCTACAATACCGCTGGCTGCCCGTCAAAGAGATGTACCAGACCGTCTACGAGACCAGCCTGCTGCAGGAAGGGCTGGAGCGCGGAGTGAACTTTACGCCGGTGGGCGGCATCCGCAGCGCATCCTATGGGGATCCGGCGCTCAAGATGGTTCCTGCAGTCTATTACCGCAGACCGGATCTCAGCTTTGCGCGGGTGCTGGACTGGGGCAGGGGACACCGCTTTGGCATCGTGCTGGGGCAAAAACGCGAAGATCCGGTGGTAATGGCCTATGCCCGCGCGTTGCAGCAGCAGCTGCCGCCCCTTGCGGAAAAATTGTTCGGTCTGAAGCTGGAAGCGGTGGAGGAATAAAGAAAAAAGAAAACCCTCTCAGGCGCATTCGCGCCAGCTCTCCCGAAGGGAGAGCTCTATTGCAGCTGACCGGTAACTGCTGAAAAGCTCCCCCTCTCGGGGGAGCTGGCATCGCGTAGCGATGACTGAGAGGGTAAACAAATAGCACCTGCTGCCTTCGGAAAGGAAGGCGGCAGGTGCTATTTTTGTGCTTATACTGCGATGACGGGCAGCTTACTCCACCACGTCCTCGAACTGGCTGTTGTACAGGTCGGCGTAGAAGCCGCCTGCTTCGATCAGCTGGTCGTGGGTGCCCTGCTCCACAATGTCGCCGTCACGCATCACAAGGATGAGGTCGGCATCCCGGATGGTGGAAAGACGGTGGGCGATGACAAAGCTGGTGCGGCCCTCCATCAGGCGGTCCATGGCGGTCTGGATGCGCTGCTCGGTACGGGTATCCACGCTGCTGGTGGCCTCGTCCAAAATCAGGATGCGGTTATCTGCCAGAATGGTGCGGGCGATGGTGAGCAGCTGCTTCTGGCCCTGACTCACGTTGGAAGCGTCTTCGTTCAGCTTCATCTGGTAGCCGCCGGGCAGGGTGCGGATAAAGTGGTCGGCGTTGGCAGCCTTAGCGGCGGCGATCACTTCTTCGTCGGTAGCATCCAGACGGCCATAGCGGATGTTCTCCATGATGGTGCCCTTGAACAGCCATGTGTCCTGCAGCACCATGCCGAAGCCCTCGCGCAGGGCGCTGCGGTCAAAGTCCCGCACATCGTGGCCATTCAGGGTGATGGAACCGGAATCCACATCATAGAAGCGCATGAGCAGCTTGACCAGGGTAGTTTTGCCCGCGCCGGTGGGGCCGACAATAGCCACCTTCTGGCCGGGCTTGACCTCACAGCTGAAATCGTGGATGACGGTCTTGTCCGGGGTGTAGCCGAAGCGGACATGACTGAATGTCACCTGACCGTTGATGCAGCCAGGGTCGGCCCGGCGGGCCGGGTCTGCCTGCTGATCCTCTTCCGGCTCGTTCAGAAACTCGAACACCCGTTCAGCGGCAGCGGCCATGCTCTGCAGCATGTTGGACACCTGAGAAAGCTGCTGGATGGGCTGGGTGAAGTTCTTGACGTACTGGATGAAGGCCTGAATGTCACCGATGGTAATGGTGCCGTTTGCCGCAAAAATGCTGCCCACGATGGCCACTGCCACGTAGCCCAGATTGCCCACAAAGTTCATAATGGGCATCATCAGGCCGGAGAGAAACTGGCTCTTCCATGCGGATTCGTACAGCTTATCGTTGGCGGCGTTGAAGTCGTTCAGCACCACGGCCTCGCGGTTGAAGGCTTTGACCACGTTGTGGCCGGAGTAGACTTCTTCCACCTGACCGTTCACAACGCCCAGAATGGCCTGCTGTGCCTTGAAGTATTTCTGGCTGAACCGAACTACGATGAGCACCAGCACCAGCGAGACGGGCAGGATCAGCAGGGCGATCAGGGTCATCTTCGGGCTGATGGACAGCATCATGACCAGCACGCCGATCATGGTGGTCACACTGGTGATGAGCTGGGTGATGCTCTGGTTCAGGCTCTGGCCCAGCGTGTCCACATCGTTGGTGATGCGGGACAGCACCTCGCCCACGGTGCGCTTTTCAAAGTAGGCAAGGGGCAGGCGGTTGATCTTTTCGCTGATCTGACGGCGGAAGTCGTAGCAGACTTTCTGGGAAAGGCCGGTCATGAGCCAGCCCTGAATAAAGCTGAATGCGCTGCTCAGCAGGTACATGCCCAGCAAAAACAGCAGGATGCGGCCGATATACACAAAGTCGATGCTGCCGGTGCCGCGCAGCTTGGCGATCCAGCCGGTGGCAAGAGCCGTGGTGGCCTTTGCCAGCACCTTGGGGCCTGCAATGTTGAAGATGGTAGAAAGAATGGCAAATACAATGGCGGTAACGAGCGAAAGGCGGTAGCGGCCAAGGGTGCGCACAAGCTGCAGCAGGGTGCCCTTGAAGTCCTTGGCGCGTTCGGTCGTCATGCGTCCGGGTCTTGGCATATCACTCACCCTCCTTTTCGGTATTCAGAGATTTGAGGTCCAGCTCCTTCTGGCTCAGCTGGCTGCGGGCGATCTCCTGATACTCCGGGCAGGAAGCCATCAGCTGGGCATGGGTGCCCTTGCCCACCAGACGGCCTTCGTCCAGCACCAGGATCTGGTTTGCGTGCAGCACAGTGGAGATGCGCTGTGCCACAATGATAACGGTAGCGTTATCGGTCTGGGCTTTCAGTGCACGGCGCAGGGCAACATCGGTCTTAAAGTCGAGGGCAGAAAAGCTGTCGTCGAACAGATAAATTTTGGGGTCCTTGGCAATGGCGCGTGCAATGGAAAGGCGCTGCTTCTGGCCGCCGGACACATTGGAGCCGCCCTGTGCAATGGGGCTTTGGTAGCCCTCGGGCTTTGCGTCGATGAACTCGGTGGCCTGCGCAATGGCGGCAGCCTTTTTTACATCGGCATCGGTGATGTGCTCCCCGCCGAACTTCAGGTTCGAGTCGATGGTGCCGCTGAACAGCACGCCCTTCTGGGGCACATAGCCCAGCAGATCGTGCAGCTGTGCCTGCGGCATATTGCGCACATCGATGCCGTCCACGGTCACGCTGCCGCCGGTGACATCATAAAAGCGGGGGATGAGGTTGAGCAGGGTGGATTTGCCGCAGCCGGTAGAGCCGATGATGGCGGTGGTCTCGCCGGGCTTTGCGGTAAAGCTGATGTGCTCCAGCGCATCGCTGTCCGCACCCGGGAAGCGGAAGCTCACATCGTGGAACTCTACCTCACCCTGCCAGTTTTCGTGCTCCTGCGCGGGCTTTGCAGCAGCTTCGTCCGGGTCGTTGATGGTGGCCCTGGTGCGGATCACCTCGTCGATGCGCTCCGCAGCCACACCGGCGCGGGGCAGCATGACGGCCACCATGGCCAGCATCAGGAAGGACATGACGATCTGCATGGTGTAGGTGATGAATGCGATCATCTCGCCCACCTGCATGGTGCCGTTGTCCATGGCCTTGCCGCCGAACCAGACGATCAGCAGGCTGGTGCCGTTCATGATGAGGGTCATAAAGGGCATCATGGCAACCATGGCACGGTTGGTGAACAGCTGGGTGCTCATCAGGTCTTTGTTGGCCTTGTCGAAGCGCTCCTCCTCAAACTTTTCACGGCTGAAGGCACGCACCGGCATGATGCCGGTCAGAATCTCGCGGCTGACGAGGTTCAACCGGTCCACCAGCTTCTGCATGATCTTGAACTTGGGCATGGCCACACTCATCAGGAAGAGGATGAGCAACAGCAGAACGGCCACATCCAGCACGATGATCCAGGAAAGGCCGGTGCTGCTGTTCAGCACATGCAGAACGCCGCCAATGCCCAGAATGGGCGCATAGGCCACCATGCGCAGCAGCATGACGCAGACGAACTGCACCTGCTGGATGTCGTTGGTGGTGCGGGTGATGAGAGATGCGGTGGAAAAATTCTCGATCTCTGCATTGGAGAACCCGATGACGCTGGCAAAGGTCTCACGGCGCAGGTCGCGGCCAATGGCGGCGGACACACGGGAGGCGAGGAAGCCCACCGCAATGGACACAGCCACCATCAGCAAAGTCAGGCCCAGCATCTGGCCGCCTACGCGGTAAAGGTAGCGCATCTGCACATCGTGGGCAATGCCCTGTGCCTCGTATTCCAGCTGCACCAACAGCATGGACTGGCTTTTGAGGTTCTCCATCAGGGTATCATCCAGACTGGCAAAAGCACCGGTCAGCTGCTGCTGGACAGCTTCGCGGGTGAAGCCGGGCATCTGGCTCATAGCGGCAAACTGGGCGCATACGGTGTCCAGATCTTCGGCAGTGGGGGGAACGGTCTCGCTATCCGTGGTGGTGCTCTCAGAGGATGCCGCCTGCATGTCAGCAAGGCCGGTCATGCCCATGGTGTCCTGCCCGGCGGGGGCGTTCGCTGCCTGCGCGGCGGCCATATACAGCACGATGTCCGGCGTGGTGACGGCATCCTCCAGCGCGTTGCGCTCGTCATCGGTCAGGTCGGTGCGCAGCTTCAGCACGCCGTCGTCCTGAAGATAATACCCGTAGGCGTTCTGGAGCGCATCGGCGTCCTCTTCGCTCATCAAAAGTGTGAGGGTGTCCAGCGTGCTCTGGCGTATCGTTTCCGGCAGGGGGCTTTCAATGCCGCCCTGCTGGATGCCGGTGTCCACGATCCTGCTGGTGTAGTCCGGCAGCGAAAGATCGCAGTACGCCTGCACGAACAGCAGCGCGAACACCACAAGACAGACGGCCCAATGCCGGGCCAGCTGCTTGAAAATTTTCGTCATAGTTCGGTTCTCCCTTCGTTGTTTTTTGCTTCACGGGAAGCGTTTTCCGCAAGAATGGCATCCATCAGTGCGCCGCGCAAAGTATTCATCTGCTGCACCTGCTCCGGTGTCAGCCGGGCCATCACGCAGGCAAAATAATCGCTGAGGGCGTCTTCACACCGGGCACAGGCGGCATAGCCCTCCGGCGTGATGCGCACCAGCGTTTTGCGCCGGTCAGCCGGGTCCGCTTCGCGCAGAACAAGGCCGTCCTGTTCCAGCTGGCGCAGGCTGCGGCTGATGGCCGGCAGCGGCTGGTGTGCCTCCCGGGCAAAATCGGAAACATACACCGCTCCGTTCTGCCCATGGGTACTGATCGTGTGAGCCAGACCCTCCAGCATGGGAAAGTGGCACTTGGGACAGCCCCGCAGAGCCGCCTTCATGCCGGCCCGGGACGCCTTGCTCAGCCGTCCAAAAAAATGGCACAGACCATGAAAGCTCGCGGCGGCTTCGGTCTCGTTCAACATTCTATCCCTCCTCATTGCAAAATGCTTAACAGCTGTTAACTATTAACGCCTGACAATAATATTCCTCCCGCACCCAGAATGCAAGGGCAGTTTAGGATAATTTTAAAAAAGTTCACAAAAAGGGGAGAACGGCAGAAAGCCTGAACCGCCCGGCAGCTGCATAAATAGAATAAGAAACGTTTCTGCGGGAGGGGCGGCGGCAGTGGAACAGAACCTGACAAGAATTTTTACACTTTTTGGCGGCTTGGCACTGTTTTTATACGGCATGGATGCGCTCAGCCACAGTCTGGAAACAGCGGCAGGCAGCCGCCTGAAAAGCCTGCTGGCCGCTGTGACCGGCAGCCCGGTGCGGGGCGTGCTGGCGGGGGCTGCGGTCACGGCGGTGCTGCAAAGCAGCTCGGCAGTCACGGTGATGGTGCTGGGCTTTGTAAGTGCGGGCCTGCTGACCCTGCGGCAGGCGGTCCCGGTGATCTTTGGCTGCAACATCGGAACCACCATTACCGCACAGCTGCTGGCCTTCCGGCTGGAAGATGTGCGCGGCCTTGTGCTGCTGGCCGGGCTGCTGCTCTGCTTCGTCTGTGCGGGGCGGAAGGCCCGGGCCATTGGCCGGGCGGTGTTCGCCTTTGGCCTGCTGTTCGAGGGCATTGCCGATATGGGCACTGCCATGGAACCGCTGGCGCAAAGCCCGGTGTTTGTGCACTGGCTGGGTCGGGTGCGGCAGCACCCATGGCTGGGGCTGCTGGCGGGGCTTGGCATGACCCTGACAGTGCAGAGCAGCTCGGCTACCATTGCCTTGCTGCAGAACTTTGCAGCCCGCCCCGGGCTGGACGGCAGCAGTCTGTTGGGTCTTGCGGGTGCGCTGCCGGTGCTGCTGGGCGATAACATCGGCACCACCATCACGGCAGTGCTGGCATCCTTGAGCGCAAGCCGGGACGCAAAGCGGGTGGCTGCGGCCCATGCAGTGTTCAATCTGACCGGCGCGGCGGTATTCTGCGCCGGTCTGCCGTTGTATGTGCGGCTGACGGCTGCACTTTCGCCCAAAGGGCCGGAGCTTGCCGTGATCGCCCGGCAGATCGCGAATGCGCACACCTTGTTCAATGTGGTGTGCACGCTGGTGTGGCTGCCGCTGACCCCGCTGATGGCGCGGTTTGTGTGCCGCCTTGTGCCGGACCGGGCAGCGCGGTAAGTTTTTACTGGACAAACATACCAATTGCGCATATACTGAAAGGGATGAAACCCACCGCGGAACAAAAGGGAAACATTGCTATGCGACAGAAAATCGGAAGAGTGTGTATGGTGCTGGGCGCGCTGCTGATCCTTGCGGCAGCAGCCCTGCTGGCCTATAACAAGTGGGATGCATCCCGTGCAGACAAGGCCTCGCAGGAGGTACTGGGCGAGCTGGAGCAGACCCTGAACGCTGCCATTGAGGAAAAGGCAAAATCGGATACCGTGGCGCTGCAGCCGGAGCTGGACCCCACGCAGGAAATGACCGTGACCGAACTGAACGGCTGGGATTACATCGGCTATCTGTCCATTCCGTCCATCGGGCTGGAACTGCCGGTGATGAGCCAGTGGAGCTATGCGGGTCTGAAAATTGCACCGGGCCGTTACTCCGGTTCCACCTATGCGGATAACATGGTGGTCTGCGCCCACAACTATGCAAAGCATTTCAGCCCCATCAAGTGGCTGACCGAGGGCGCGCAGGTCTATTTTACGGATATGGACGGTATGCGCTGGACCTACGAGGTCTCCTATGTGGAAAACCTGCAGCCCACGCAAATTGAGGAAATGACCGAAAAGACGGAGGAGTCCGATGAATGGGATCTGACCCTCTTTACCTGTACCACCGGCGGCAGCGCCCGGTGCGCTGTGCGGTGCGTGCGGACGGGCTACCCGGCGCTCACAACGGAGACCGCAGAATAAGATTAAGATGCAAAAAATCCCCTGTGCCAGCGCACAGGGGATTTTTCATATCCGGTATTCAGTGGGCGGTGCCCATCTTCACAGGGGATTACTTGCTCTGAATGTACTCGTCAATGGCCTTTGCAGCAGCCTTGCCTGCGCCCATGGCCTTGATGACGGTGGCTGCGCCGGTCACGGCATCGCCGCCGGCGTACACACCATCGCGGCTGGTCTTGCCGTCGTCGCCGTCGGTAACGATGCAGCCGTGCTTGTTGGTTTCCAGACCCGGGGTGGTGGAGCGGATCAGCGGGTTGGGGCTGGTGCCCAGACTCATAATGACCGTGTCCACATCCAGCTCGAACTCGCTGCCCTTCTTTTCGATGGGGCGGCGGCGGCCGGAAGCATCCGGTTCGCCCAGCTCCATCTCAATGCAGGTGATGGACTTGACAAAGCCCTCGTCGTTGGCGTGGATCTCCACAGGGTTGCACAGGGTCTTGAAGATGATGCCCTCTTCCTCGGCGTGCTCCACCTCTTCCTTACGGGCGGGCAGCTCAGCCATGCCGCGGCGGTAGACGATGTACACGGTCTCGGCACCCAGACGCAGGGCGCTGCGGGCAGCGTCCATAGCCACGTTGCCGCCGCCCACAACGGCGACCTTTTTGCCGGTGCGGATGGGGGTCTTGCTGGTGGGTAGATAAGCCTTCATCAGGTTGGAGCGGGTCAGGAACTCGTTGGCAGAGTAGACGCCCTTCAGGCTCTCGCCGGGGATGCCCATGAAGCGGGGCAGACCGGCACCGGAGCCTACGAACACGGCCTCATAACCGTACTCGCCCATCAGCTCGTCGATGGTGAGCACCTTGCCGATGACCATATTGCACTCAAAATCAACGCCCATCTTCTTCAGGCCGTCGATCTCCTGCTGCACGATGGCCTTGGGCAGACGGAACTCAGGGATGCCGTACATCAGCACGCCGCCGGCCACATGCAGGGCCTCGTAAACGGTGACCTTGTAGCCAAGCTTTGCCAGATCGCCTGCGGCGGTCAGGCCGGCAGGGCCTGCGCCGATGATGGCCACCTTGTGGCCGTTCCATTCGGGCACGATGGGGGCGGTGTGCACATTCTCACGGTGCCAGTCGGCAACAAAGCGCTCCAGGCGGCCGATGCCCACCGGCTCGTTCTTGATGCCGCGGGTGCACTTGCCCTCGCACTGGCTCTCCTGCGGGCATACACGGCCGCAGACGGCGGGCAGGGAAGAAGAGCGGTTGATCACCTGATAAGCGGCTTCAAAGTCGCCCTCGGCCACATGGCCGATGAACTCGGGGATATCGATGCCCACAGGGCAGCCGGTCTGGCAGGGTTTGTTCTTGCAGTGCACGCAGCGCTTTGCTTCGTTCACGGCCATTTCTTCGGTGTAGCCAAGTGCAACTTCCTTAAAGTTCTTGTTGCGCACATTGGGGTCCTGCGTGGGCATGGGGCACTTCTTCGGGTCCATATTGAAAGCCATCTTATTTTACCTCCTGATTGAGCAGATTGCATGCCGCTTCACGGGCGTGTGCCTCAAACGGGCGGTACATGGTGCCGCGGGCCATTGCCTCATCAAAATCCACCAGATCGCCGTCAAAGTCGGGGCCGTCCACGCAGGCGAACTTGGTCTCGCCGCCAACGGTCAGGCGGCAGCCGCCGCACATGCCGGTGCCGTCGATCATGATGGGGTTCATGGAAACGATGCTCTTCAGGCCATGCTTCTGGCAGGTCTTGACCACGAACTTCATCATGATCAGCGGGCCAATGGTGATGACCAGATCGTACTGGTTGCCGGCGGCCACCAGCTCGTCCAGTGCAGCGGTAACAACACCCTTGGTGCCATAGCTGCCGTCGTCGGTCATAATGCGCAGCTCGTCGCTGCAGGCTTTGAACTCGTCCTCAAGGATCAGCAGGTCCTTATTGCGGAAGCCCACCACGCTGTGCACCACACAGCCCTGCTCGTGCAGCTCACGGGCAATGGGCAGAGCGATGGCGCAGCCTACGCCGCCGCCCACGACACATACCTTCTTCAGGCCTTCCACCTCGGTGGCGCGGCCCAGCGGGCCTACAAAGTCGTGGACGCTCTGGCCCACCTGCAGGCTGTTCAGCTCCATCGTGGTACCGCCCACGATCTGGAAAATGATATCCACAGTGCCCTTTTCGCGGTCGTAACCGGCCACGGTCAGGGGGATGCGCTCGCTGTCCTCAAACGGGCGCACAATGATAAACTGGCCCGGCTTTGCCTTTTTGGCGATCAGCGGGGCTTCAATGACCATCTTCGTCACGGTGGGATTCAGCGCGACTTTTTCAGTGATCTTATACATTGTGTTTGCTCCTTTATGCTGGCTTTTCCTATTTCTGCGCACGAAAACGCGCCTGTATGCCCTCGGCGGCATAACAGACGCAGCTCTTACAGGCGACAAAATGACACCTTCCATTATAACGGTTTACAAAAGGGAAAGCAAATCAATTTTCTTCGTGTATGTTATGACAGACTTGAATAATGACACAGGTGAAGCCCGCAAAAGTGAAGCTTTTTGAATACAGACAGGCGGGTTCCCAACTTTTTTGCAGAAAATGCAAATTTGTGGTTGACAATTGCCGGGCGGTACGGTATAATAATCAGCGTCGCCGGTAAACAACCCGGCACGAACACATGGAATGTGCGGCCGTAGCTCATCTGGTAGAGCGCCACCTTGCCAAGGTGGAGGTAGCGAGTTCGAGCCTCGTCGGCCGCTCCA
>ENA-UEQB01000707-UEQB01000707.1-human-gut-metagenome-genome-assembly--contig:-NODE-707-length-31399-cov-6.545272_pt1 | contig 31399 bp, 28 predicted proteins | sample MGYA00242901_ERZ507918 | MGnify/ENA primary metagenome ERZ507918 (study PRJEB26167, sample SAMN06115405) | human gut metagenome | host: Homo sapiens | place: China:Sichuan | collected 2016-04-06... | reverse complement strand
GTCTATGAAAGTAACCATGGAGGAGCCGGCAAGTAATGAGGCTTTTTTCAACAGCCGGCTGATGGGGGCTATGTTTGGGAAGGCAGAATGATTGTAGACCGGGCTGATAAGATTACATATACGATAACAACCCAGAAGACACTTAGGGCAGTGCCAAGGAAACAACGCAATAAGCCGCATTTTCTTCAGACAATCCTATATAAGGAAAACGGCGGCTACGAAGCGCCGATAAAGCAGATGACACTTATGGAACTTTTCCCGTTTGAGGAAGATGTTCTGGAAGATGATTATAATTCTATTGTCGGAGATCTGATTGACTCTGCGGAAGGGTATCGCCATTATATCATCGCTTATGAGGCAGAGAACAGCGAACTTCGAGATATTCAGCTGGAGTTCCTGGACAAGGACTTCAACATTATAGCTGCGGCATCTTTGAATGAGTACATAAAGCCTGATTTTGCAAGGCTTACAGATGTCGAGCCTGTTGCTGAAGCCTATAGTGATGAAGCTGATGGTGAAACAAGGAGTCTGCTGACAATCAAGCCGGGACTCCGCCCGAAACTTCGAGAGGTTGAAAAGCAGGCCTGACAAATTATAGTCAGGAGATGAAATATTATGGATAGAAAGATATTCAACGGTAAGCGCCTGAAGAACGCAAGGCTGTTCAGAGGACTTACCCTTACACAATTAGCGGAAAACACAGGGATCAGCAAACAATCGCTGTCCCTTTATGAAAATGAGAAGAACACTCCGGAACATGAAAGGGTGCGGGCTTTAGCCACATCCCTTAACTTCCCTTATGATTTCTTTTTTCAAAAGGACGCCTGGGAAACAGTAACGGATGTCACATACTTCCGTTCACTTGCAAGCGCGACAAAAATGGATCGTACCGCACAGAGCATAAAGCTTGAATATGTGGCGAAAATCTACGAGGTGCTGCTGAACTATATTGATTTTCCAGCCCTCAATTTGCCTGAGGTATCCTTTGACGGCAGTGATGATGAGTTTGATGACAAGGGTATCGAGGATACCCAAGAGCAAATTGAATCAATCGCACAACGGGTCAGAGAGCTATGGTGCGTTGGCGATGTTCCAATAAAAAATCTACAGTTTTTGCTTGAAAAGAACGGAATCATTGTAACCGGATTCGATACAAAGGAAGATAAAATCGACGCCTTCAGTCAGAGAACCATTGTTGGCAATGGGGATATATATTTTATCGCAGTTGCCCTTGGACAGCGACCGGAAGGCAGAATCCGTTTTGATATGGCGCATGAGCTTGGACACATTTTGCTCCACCCTTGGAGCGAAAATCTTGAACTTATTACCAAGGAGGAGTTCAAGGCCCGTGAAAAACAGGCAAACATGTTTGCAAGCGCCTTGTTGCTTCCCAAAAGCAGCTTTGGCAAAGATGTGCAGGCATATCCCACCGACCTCAAATACTACCGGTTCCTTAAGAAAAAATGGAAAGTTTCCATTCAAGCGATGGCTTACAGAACCAACCAGCTTGGCATTATAACCGATAACCAATTCCAGTATATGATGCGCCAAATATCCAAAAACGGTTGGCGCACCAAAGAACCAGGCGACGTCCCATATTCTCTTAACGAGAATATTTTCCAGGGGGCTATCGATCTTCTTATTGAAGAAAAGATACTCAACCCTGCAAGCATTATGCGGACTTTAAAACAGTATGGAATTACATTGTACCGCCAGGATATAGAGGAACTGCTCCATCTGCGTGAGGGAACACTTTTTGTTGAGGAGAGCAAGCCGCAAATAATACAGCTCAAGCGTCCCTATGATGAGGATGGAGGAAATAAATAAAACAAGATAAGTGCCTCCTAAGGATAAATCACAAGGTAATTTGGTGCATGAACTGTAGGCCGCCCTTCATTAAATAGATTTATTCACAGGAGGCGTGTTTATGGCAATTACTTCATTCAGAGATGTCATCGAAAACGTGTACTACGATGACATCTTTAATGCTTTATCTGAATATGTTGAAAGTAATCCGGATAGATTGGATGTAGATTCGCATGTGGTGGAAAGCCCTGACGAAGCTTCATTGGATGATGCTCGGATAATGTCCATCAATATTACAGATTCAGAGGGGAATGGGATACTCTTTGATGTGGTTGTGGCCGCGGAAATCGAAGTCGCGGAAACTGTGCGAAGAAACCGTGAAACCGATGGCGTGGAACAGTGGTTCAGGATTTCCTGCTCCGCGGATCTGGAGGACGGGCTTCAGAGCTTCGATGTAACAGGGATACACATATATAATAGATACCGAGACAACAAAGAGACTCATCTGTCTGAGTATCTCGTCCCCATCATCAGCAAGGACAAGCTTGATGATGCCGCAGAAAAGTTCCTGAAGAAATATTACCCTGAAGCTCTGACAAAACCTATGGTGGTATCGGCCCGAGAAATTGCCAAGAGGATGGGACTCAATATCCAGGAAGTACATATTACAAAGTATTGCTCTATATTTGGGCAGATGGTATTCACCGACTGCGAACTCCAGTATTATGATAGCGACACTAGGACATACAAGCCTCTGCCTGTGAAAAGAGGGACAATCCTTGTTGATCCCAATGTTTTTTTCATGCGAAGCGTTGGGTCGATGAACAATACTATAATACACGAGTGTGTCCACTGGGATCTTCACAAGAAGTTCTTTGAACTGGAAAAGCTGTACAACAAAGATGCCAGATCCATCACTTGCCAGGTCCAGGAAGGCATTAGGCCTGAAAGAAATAGGACGCCGTTGGATTGGATGGAGTGGCATGCCAACCATCTAGCTCCCAGAATACTGATGCCTGCAAGGCAAACACTGCAGAAAATTGAGGAACTGATAGAAAAGAACAAGCGGGTGCTTCAGACTGACAATACCGCTGACATAATGGAATCTGTGGTCTACGAGCTTTCCGAATTCTTTGAGGTGTCGAGAATTTCTGCCAAAATCCGGATGATCGACCTTGGGTATCCGGAAGCCATCGGAGTCTATACCTATATCGATGACCGCTACGTGGGAAATCATACATTCGAAAAGTCGGCTTTGAAGCGCAACCAGACTTTCAGCATCGGCATTCAGGATGCTCTGCATGAATATGCGATGAACCAGGAGTTCAGAAAAATTCTGGATTCTGGAAAATATATCTATGTGGATGCCCACTTCTGCATCAACGACTCCAAGTACGTGCGGCTTAATGACGAAGGCTTTGCGGAACTCACTGATTACGCCAGACAGCATATTGATGAATGTTGCCTGATTTTCGATGTGACTTCAAGGAAGAACGATAGGTATGGTGTTCAATATTATAAGGAAGCTGTGCTGTTCAGAGATGCCATATCAGAGAAGATTGTCGAGCTTAAATATAGCGAATCGGAACGAAACAGGATAACTGAGGAAAGAGCTGAGGAATTCAGGAAAATTGGCAGCGAGGCAAAACAAATCGCGAGCATTGCCCGTACCCTGCCTCCTACTTTTGCCGATACACTCGTGGCTCACATGAAGCGACAGAAATGCACAGTGGAAAAATTAGCAGAGCATTCACAAGTGGGAACAAAGACAATCCAGAGAATGAGAAATGAACTTGATTATTCCACCTCGCTTGGTAATGTAGTGGCCATCTGTATCGGGTTGCAGCTGCATCCGATACTCAGCATGGACTTGGTCGGCAAGGCAGGATTCACCTTCAAGCAATATGATGAAGAACATGTAATCTACCAGCTGCTGCTGAATACAAAACATCAATCTTCCATCTATGAATGCAATGAGATATTGAGGGCGAATAATTGTAATACGATAGGTAAAGAAGAATAAAAATAAAATAATTTCTAAAGCAACCGGACATTTTTTGTCCGGTTATTTTTTCGGAATTCAAAGGCTCCTTATAAGCTGCGATATAAATTTGCAGTTTGTAGGGAGCCTTTTTGCGTTAAAAACGGACTTTTCATGTCCAGGGCAAACCCAGCTTTGAGCGGTAGTATTAAGCCATGAGTTGGCCAACTCGTGGCATTTTTCTTTTCCTAAGTTTTGCTAAAAAGTTTTTCTAAATAGGAAAAGAGCCTGCCTATTTAACTTTTAGTATTAAGCCACAGAGCAAGGGAAGGAGGTGAGAAAGCGATGGGACCTAACGAGAGACGCCAGGAAATCATGGAAACACTCTGCCACAGACGGCAGGAGACAATGGCAAATCTGGCCTTTGTGTTTGGAGTCAGTGTCCGGACAATAAGAAACGATATTGACTGCCTGTCGCTTTCTTACCCTCTGGAAACAATACGTGGGCGATATGGCGGCGGTGTCCGGGTTATGGACGGATTCTACATGAACCGCAAATATTTGAAACCCGAACAGAAGGAATTGTTGGAACGGCTCGGCGCGCAGCTGTCCGGAAATGACCTCGTCATAATGAACAGTATTTTCAAAGACTTTGCTCTGAACAAATAGCACGGGATACACCCCCGAATTAGAAAGGATGGTGAATGGAATGAAAAAGGTTTTTGTATGTAGCCCCTACCGTGGGGACATCGAAAAGAACACTAAGAAGGCGGCATATGCTGCAAGAATCATATGTGGTTGCGGTTATATGCCGGTGGTGCCGCACCTATATTTTCCGCAGTTCCTGGACGAGAATGACCAGCACGAGAGAATACAAGGAATTGAACTTGGCATCGAGTTGATGAAGGACTGTGATCTGATATGGCTTCTCGGTCCGGAAATAACAGCAGGAATGGAATACGAACTTGAAGCTGCAAAGGAAATCCGCATCCCAGTCAGGATGTACGACGAGCAGCTTAGACAGATAAACCCTAAGACCCTGATTCTTGATGAACGTGTGGATGATCACTTCCGCAGAGTTGTCAAAGGTCTGAAATTTGAATGAAAGGATGAATTGCTATGAGTGAAATTTATTTAACTTTGGCTGACGGGTTCGAGAAACTTGCAGCTGGATATCGTACCTTGGCGGCTTGTTCTGCTGAGGGACAAGCCACAGAACAGCCTCATGTAGCTGAACAAAAACAGGAAATCAAAATAAGCATTGAGGATGTTAGGGCAATTCTTGCCGATAAGAGCCAGCAGGGCAAAACCCGTGAGGTAAAGGCTCTGCTGATGAAATACGATGCGGGAAAGCTCTCCGGTGTGAAGTCGGAGGATTATGAGGCTCTTCTCAAGGAAGCCGAGGTGCTTTAATGGGTGGACATGCAAGGTTTTCTCCATCATCGGCAAATCGCCGCTTGAACTGCACTCCATCTTTGGTGCTTGAGGAGCAGTTTGCAGATGAAGAGTCTCAATATGCGGCAGAGGGTTCTGCCGGCCATGCAATGGCAGAATACCTTATCAAAAAGCACCTCAAACAAAGAAGCAAACGCCCAGTGTCCGATTATTACTCGGACGAGCTGCTTGAAGCCGTGGATGAGTATGTGTCTTTTGTCATCGGCGAGATCGAGGAAGCAAAGCGCATTTGCAGCTGCCCGGTATTCACTGTTGAACAGCGGGTGGATGCTTCAGAGTATGTGGATGAGTGCTTCGGGACAGCAGATATGGTAATTGTCACTGACAAGGTGGCTCACGTCATAGATTTGAAGCTGGGGAAAGGTGTGCAGGTGTTTGCGGAGGACAACCCACAGCTAATGATCTACGGACTCGGAATTCTTGGCATGGCAGAGATGCTCTACGATGTGGAAACGGTCCGACTTACCATTTTTCAACCTCGCCTGAACAATTCAAGCACCTGGGATATTGCTCCGGAAGCTTTGAAGGCTTGGGGCGAGGAAGTACTAAAACCCAGAGGTGCTATGGCGCTGATGGGAGCGGGAGAGTTCAATGCTGGTAGCTGGTGTCGTTTCTGCAAGGCGAGAAACCAGTGCAGGGCAAGGGCTGAAGAGTTCCTTGCTATAGCAAAGATGGAGTTTCGTCAGCCTGCTCTGCTCTCTGATGATGAGATTGCAGAGGTGCTAAAAATATCCGATGAACTGGCGAAATGGTCAGCTGATGTCTATGCCTTTGCTCAGGACCAGGCTATCGTCCACGGCAAAGAATGGAATGGATTCAAACTGGTAGAAGGTCGAAGCAACCGGAAATACACAAGCGAGGACGAAGTGGCAGAGGCCGCAACGACTGCTGGATATACAGACATTTACAAACGCTCACTGGTTACCATCACAGAGATGGAGCGACTGATGGGCAAACAGGAATTCACCCGAATTCTCGGCCACTTGGTGTACAAGCCTCAAGGCAAGGTCACATTGGTGCCAAATTCAGATAAAAGAGAAGCAATCAATAAAACTACCGCTGCGGCGGAATTTCAGGAGGTTTAATTATGAACAAGAATACATCTGCAACTAAGGTTATCGTACCTTGCCGTTTTTCCTATCTTCACTGCTGGGAGCCAGACTCCGTAAATGGTGGCGATCCAAAGTACAGCGTTTCGGCTATTGTACCCAAAAGTGATACCAAGACTGTCGAAGCCATCAAGGCAGCTATTGAACAGGCCAAGAAGGACTCTGCATCTAAGTGGGGAGGTAAGATTCCCGCCAATCTCAAGACTCCGCTTCGTGATGGCGATATCGATCGCCCCGATGACGAAGCCTACAAAGGCTGCTATTTCTTCAATGCCAACAGCCGTCAGGCTCCACAAGTTGTGGACGGAAAAGTACAGCCAATCCTTGATCAGAGCGAAGTGTACTCCGGCTGCTACGGCCGCGTCAGCGTAACCTTCTATGGTTATAACTCCAACGGCAACAGAGGCGTTGCTGCAGGCCTTGGAAATATCCAGAAGCTCAAAGACGGTGAAGCTCTCGGTGGACGCTCAAGGGCAACGGATGATTTCGGCACTGCGGAAGATGAGGATTTCCTTGGCTAAGAACTAATGTGGGGCGGTGGGCAACTGCCGCCCTTTACATACAAGGAGAGGATGAAATGTATTTATCAATAGATATTGAGACTTATTCAGATGTGGATCTGACGAAATGTGGCGTTTATGCCTATGTAGACAGTCCCAACTTTACAGTGCTGCTATTCGCCTACGCATTTGATGATGAAGAAACTAAGATAGTTGATCTGGCTTGCGGGGAGAAGCTTCCTGCAGAAGTCCTTGAAGCACTAACCAATGAGAGCGTTATAAAGACAGCTTTTAATGCAGCATTCGAAAGAACCTGTCTTTCAAGATACCTGAATATACCTCTTTCTCCGGTTTCTTGGCAGTGTACGGCGGTGCAGTCGGCGATGCTTGCACTGCCACTGTCCCTTGATGGTGTGGGTGAGGTTTTAGATATTCGGCGAAAAAAGCTCAAGGAAGGCACCGACCTGGTCAGATACTTCTCCATTCCATGCAAGCCGACCAAGACAAACGAAGGAAGAACCAGAAACCTGCCGGAACACTCGCCTGAAAAATGGGAGCTGTTTAAAACCTACTGCATCAGGGATGTGGATGCGGAGCGGGAGATAAGGTGGAAGCTTAGGAATTTTCAGATTCCCGAAAGCGAGATGGAACTTTATAGGCTCGACCAGGAAATCAATGATAGAGGCATCATGGTTGACCGTGATCTTGTATCTCATGCCGTTGAGTGTGATCTTCAGTACAAAGATATGGTGACTGCACAGGCTTATGAATTGACGGGGCTTAACAACCCTAACTCTGTCACCCAAATCAAAGAATGGCTTATGGACAGAGGCATCGAGGTGGAGAGCCTTGATAAAAAATCGGTCAAGGGCCTCATTCCAGAAACGGATGGAGAGGTGCTGGAGGTTCTGAAGCTGCGGCTATTGATGGCAAAGACCTCGGTCAAGAAATATGAAGCCATTGAGCGCTCCGTCTGCTCGGATGGGAGGGTCCACGGTCTGCTCCAGTTTTATGGGGCGAATCGGACAGGACGTTGGGCAGGAAGGCTTGTCCAGGTTCAGAACCTGCCACAGAACCATCTGGCGGATTTGGCTCTTGCCAGAAGCCTTATAAAACAAGGCCGGTATGAGGATGTGGATTTGCTCTTTGACTCCGTTCCAGGTGTGTTGTCGGAACTGATCCGAACTGCCTTTGTGCCAAAGCCTGGAACCCGGTTTATCGTAGCGGACTTTTCTGCAATTGAAGCAAGAGTGCTGGCCTGGTTCTCTGGTGAGAAATGGCGTCTTGATGTGTTTGCCAGCCACGGCAAGATCTATGAGGCATCGGCATCCGCCATGTTCGGTGTTCCTATTGAGGAAATAACAAAAGGCAGCCCGCTTAGGCAGAAGGGCAAGATTGCGGAACTGGCACTGGGTTACGGTGGGTCAGTAGGAGCTTTAACCTCAATGGGTGCTTTGGACATGGGGCTGACTGAAGAAGAACTGCCCATACTGGTCAATCAGTGGAGAAGCGCGAATCCCCACATTACAAAGTTCTGGTGGGATGTAGATGCAGCTGCCACTTCGGCTGTACGTGAAAAGAAGGAAATGGTCGTCGGCAAGGTGTGCTTTTCCTACAAGTCCGGCATCCTGTTCATCACACTGCCCTCCGGCAGAAAGCTCTCCTATATCAAGCCGAGACTCGATACCAACAAGTTTGGCCGTGAAGGCCTGACTTATGAGGGAATTGGCGAAAGCAAGAAGTGGCTGAGGATCGAAACCTATGGCCCAAAACTGGTCGAGAACATCGTGCAGGCAACAAGCCGCGACCTTTTGGCACTCGCCATGCTCAGGCTTCGCAACAGCGGATTTGAAATTGTGATGCACATTCACGATGAAGCTGTGCTGGAGGTTTCAGAAGGATATTCAAGCGTTGAAGATATATGCAGGATAATGTCGGTTGCTCCGGAATGGGCAACAGGATTGCCGCTTAGAGCGGACGGTTACGAATGTGATTTTTATAAAAAAGATTAGGAGGATTAAGGATTATGAATAATATTAAGATTTTCAAAAATATCGAGTTTGGTGAAATTAGAACACTGGAACAGGACGGCAAGCCACTATTCTGCGGTAGCGATGTGGCAAAGGCGTTAGGCTATGCCAAGCCACAGAATGCTATCGATGCACATTGTAGGTATGCCCTAAAACGAGGCATACCGCACCCACAATCGCCTGAGAAAACAATTGAAATGCTCTTTATTCCTGAGGGTGACCTTTATCGGTTGATTGTTAACAGTAAATTGCCATCCGCAGAAAAGTTTGAACGCTGGGTTTTTGATGATGTTCTCCCAACTGTTAGAAAGCACGGTCTTTATGCCAAAGAGGAGCTGCTGAATGATCCTGACCTATTTATATCCGCACTTCAGAAATTGAAGGACGAAAAAGAAAGGAACAAGTTTTTAGAGCTGGAGAATGCGCAAAGCAGGCAGATCATTTGTGAACTGCAGCCGAAAGCCAGCTACTACGATTTGATTTTACAGAATAAGAGTGTTATCCCTGTCAGCCAGATTGCGAAAGATTACGGAATGTCCGGAAAGGCCTTCAATAAAATGCTTCACGATCTGGGCGTTCAGTACAAGCAGTGTAACACATGGCTCTTATATCAGTGTTACGCAGACCAAGGCTACACCCAGTCAAAAACATATGCGATTGATGCTGAAAGAAGTGCAATGCATACCTACTGGACGCAGAAGGGCAGATTGTTCCTTTATGACTTGCTTAAAAATGAATGCGGTCTGTTGCCGGTCATTGAACGCAGGCTAAGTGCATAGGGAGGTGTTTGGCTTTGGGAATCAGCAAATACAATGCCGAAGGCTATTATGATCCAACCGCATACGAAGGCATCCGCCAGGCAGACGCAAATGCCAGAAAACTAAAGATTAATTATCCCACAGGATATATGGAGCTGAACCTTGATTGCTTTTTTCCATGTCCTCTGGACAAAGCTAGGAAGGTCTTTGCACTGATACACAGATATTCATTGGAAGCGGATAAGGACAGACTACTTGCTTTCCTTCATGGTTTGGAGAGTAGATATTTTGCCCAGATGCAGAAGTGTGCCGATAAGGCAACATCCTATCCGGCGAAATCAGAGGAGTGTCGCGAGTACACCTCAAGGTTTAAGGAAGCAAGGCGGCTCCGTCAGCGAACCGCAAGAAATATAGAACTCTTTACCGCAGGGAGGGAAAGCAATTGAAAATAAGGCTTTGTACGGGCAATTCCCGTATGGACAAACGCTGGAATCTGACGGAGATGGAACTGGACGATTTCCGTGACCGCATATCAACTACGCACAGAACCGCCGAGACGGTGGAGCAGTACAAGAAACTCAGCAAGGCCAAGCAGGATGAGATCAAGGACGTGGGAGGCTTCGTACTCGGAACGCTGAAAGGCGGCAGACGAAAAAAAGACTGTGTCCTGACCCGCTCCGGGTTATGCCTGGATATGGATTACGCACTGCCAGATACCATCGAACAGATCGAGATGTTCTTTTCCTTCAAGTGCTATTTCTACTCCACACATAAACACACTCAAGAAAAGCCACGCCTCCGACTAATTATTCCACTCGCTCGTGAGGTGTCACCGGATGAGTACTCTGCGGTAGCAAGAAAGGTGGCCGAGGAAATCGGCATTGAGCTCTTTGACGATACCACCTACGAACCGAGCAGGCTGATGTATTGGCCGTCTACCTCCGCTGACGGGGAGTTCGTGTTCCATGAGATAGACGGCGCTCTTCTCGACCCAGATGCAGTCCTTGCCAAATATAAGGATTGGCACAATTCAGCTGAATGGCCTGTTTCTAAACGACAGCAGACTGTGGTGCAGCGTGAGGTCAAGAAACAGGCTGACCCGCTGGAAAAGCCCGGAATGGTCGGAGCGTTCTGTCGCACATACTCTGTGACGGATGCCATTGATATGTTCCTTACTGATGTGTACCGAAAGAGTGCAATGACCGGTCGCTACGATTATATCCCCGCGGACTCCCAGGCGGGTGTGGTCATCTATGAAGATAAATACGCATACAGCCACCATGCTACAGACCCTGCTTGCGGGCATCTCATGAACGCCTTTGATGTGGTGCGAATCCATAAGTTCGGTGGTCTGGATGCCAGAGCGGACGAGGACACAGAGCCCTCCAAGCTGCCATCCTTCAAAGCCATGCAAGAATTTGTCGTTGATGACGAAAAGGTGAAGCTACGCCTTGCCAAAGAGCGCGAGAGTCAGGCTATGGCAGAGTTTGATGGAGTTGATGAAGAAAACTGGCAGACCTTTCTAGAGCTGGACAAACAGGGGAGGGTTAAAGATACCCTGACTAATATTGCTAATATTATCCGCTATGACAGCAACCTCAAACCCATTGTATACAACGAGTTCAAAAGTATGCTTGATGTGATTGGAGAATTGCCGTGGAGCCAAGTGCGCCCCGGTTGGGGTGATGCCGACCTTGCCTGCGCAAAAGTGTACTTTGAGAGGGTGTACGGGATCTGGTCACCTACTAAATTTAAGGACGCGCTACTAGCAGTGTCATCTGCAGAACGCACCTACCATCCAATTAAGGAATATCTGGCAACACTCGCATGGGATGGGGAGGAACGTATTGACACTCTACTTATAGATTATCTCGGTGCAGACGATACCGCATTCGTCAGAGCAGTTACAAGAAAGACACTTTGTGCCGCTGTTGCCCGTGTATATGAGCCTGGTATCAAGTACGACTCCATACTTGTTCTTAATGGTCCGCAGGGAGTTGGCAAGTCCACACTCTTTGCTCTTCTTGGACGGCAGTGGTATTCGGACAGTCTGTCCATTTCGGATATGAAGGACAAGACTGCAGCTGAGAAGCTGCAGGGCTATTGGATTCTTGAGCTTGGGGAGCTGGCGGGCATCAAGAAGGTGGATGTGGAGACAGTCAAATCCTTCATCAGCCGCACAGACGATAAATTCCGTCAGTCCTATGGTGTCAATGTAGAAAGCCATCCAAGAACCAATATTATCGTGGGATCAACAAACGCTGAGAGCGGCTTCCTCCGTGACATCACAGGAAACAGACGCTTCTGGCCTGTTCACGTCACAGGCAACGGGAAATATAATGCATGGGACTTAACCGAGGTTGACCAGGTTTGGGCTGAGGCTATTGTGAAGTATCGTGCTGGAGAGGAGCTGTTCCTTAAAGGTGAAGTGGCAGCTCAAGCTTATGTTGCTCAGCAACAGGCAATGGAGTCCGATGACCGTGAGGGCATTATAACTGATTACCTTGATCATCTGCTTCCGGAGAACTGGGATGGGATGGATCTTTATCAGAGAAGAAGCTTTCTGGGCGGTAGCGAGTTTGACGGTGCAGCTACAGTAGGGACTATCATCCGCGACAAGGTCTGCGTGATGGAAATCTGGTGTGAATGCTTCGGCAAAGAGCGCCAGAACCTTAAACGCACCGACTCTTATGAAATCGAAGGCATTTTGACTCGTATCGGGGGGTGGCAAAAACTGACCTCCAACAAAACCGGAAAGACTTATTACCCCCTTTATGGACCCCAGAAGACCTTTGTCAGAGAAAAGCAAGGCATGAAATCGGAGAGTTAGGCACATGCCTGTCGTTCCGTAAAAAGCATCGGCACGTAGAAAGGCACAGCTGAAAACGCTAGTGAAACAAGGTGGTTTGCAGGGGTTGTGCCTATCGTGCCTATAAAAAACCATAATGAGCAATAAAAATATATTAAATATAGGAAATAGGCACGTGTATGTATGCGTACGCGCGTATAGAAGTTTTTAGCTTAGGCACGAAACATAGGCATAAGTGCTGAAAGGATCGATTGTTTTGCGGGAAAGTAGTATAGAGCGAAAATTAGTCACGGAAGTAAAAAAGCGTGGTGGGCTTGCTGTCAAATTTGTATCCCCCGGTCTCGATGGGGTGCCCGACCGCCTTGTCCTTTTCCCGGGTGGCAAGCTGGCTTTCGTGGAATTGAAAGCTACCGGAAAAACCATGCGGCCATTGCAGGAGAAACGGGCAAGGCAGCTGACCGCTTTGGGGTTTCAGGTCTACTGCGTGGACAATAAAGAAAAGATTGGAGGTGTGCTTGATGAAATACAAACCGCATAATTATCAGGAATATGCTAAGGAGTTCATACTGGCGCACCCAGTCTGCTGTCTAATGCTAGACATGGGACTTGGCAAGACGATCATTACCTTATCGGCATTATGGTTGCTTGCTTTGGATAATTTCGACATCGGAAAAATTCTCGTAATTGCTCCTAAGCGAGTGGCTGAGGATACCTGGCCGAAGGAGCTGGCAAAGTGGGAGCATCTAACGGGACTGACATACTCTTTAGTTCTTGGCAGCCAGAAACAAAGAGAAGCTGCGCTTAACAAACCTGCCTTTGTCTATATCATAAACCGGGAGAATGTATCATGGCTTATTGAAAAGGGCCGGTGGGATTTTGATACCGTTGTGATCGATGAACTTTCCAGTTTCAAATCCAATAAGGCACAAAGGTTTAAGGCTCTGAAAAAAGTCCGCTCAAAAGTTCAGAGGGTCATTGGGTTAACAGGCACTCCAGCACCGAACTCGCTTCTTGACTTATGGCCGCAGATGTATCTGCTTGATATGGGCCAGCGGCTCGGACGGTTTATCGGAGGATACCGCGACAGGTTCTTCAAGCCGGATAAGCGAAACCGTGAAATTATATATTCATATAAACCACGAGATGGAGCAGAAGAAGCTATCTATGAACTGATTTCCGATATATGCATTTCCATGAAAGCTGTAGACTTCCTCGATATGCCGGAAAAAATCAGCAACCGTATTGAAGTTTCAATGGACAAGAAAGAGCAGCAGCTTTACGAAAGTTTCCAGAGGGACATGGTTCTGTCAATCAAGGGAGAGGAAATTGATGCAATCAATGCAGCTGGGCTTTCCAACAAGCTTCTTCAAATGGCAAACGGTGCAGTCTACGGAGAGGAAAAGAAAGTCCTACGCATCCACGACAGGAAGCTGGAGGCACTGGAGGATTTGGTTGAAGCCGCCAACGGCAAACCCCTTCTAGTGGTTTACTGGTACAAGCACGATCTTGCCCGTATCCGTGAGCGGTTTGATGTGAGAACAATTGATACCTCAAAGGATATCGATGACTGGAATGCTGGGAAGATACCAGTGGCGCTGATCCATCCTGCTTCTGCAGGACATGGGCTTAATCTTCAGGAAGGCGGCTCTACAGTAGTATGGTTTGGACTTACATGGTCTTTGGAATTGTATCAGCAATTGAACGCAAGACTATGGCGGCAGGGTCAGAAAAACACCGTGGTTATTCAACACATCATCACCCGTGGCACACATGACGAGGATGTGATGAGGGCGCTGGAAGCAAAGGATATGAGGCAGTCTGCGCTTATTGAAGCAGTCAAAGCCAGGATTGGAGGTGCAGTATGAGCGAAAGGATAGAAAAAATAATGCAGGAATATCAGCAGATGGTGATGGAGCGAACTTGTCTTGAAAACCAGATATTGAATTTTAAAGGCATCACTGAAACAGAGATGATTGACTCTATGTACTTTTCCCATCCAGAGGGTGAGCGTGTTCAGACAAGCGGTGTTTCAGAAAAGACAGCAACCATCGCCATGACATATAGAAACAAGATGGAGCGAATCAACCTTGATTGGCGGGAGCATTTGGAAAAGAAGCATTCGATGCTTGCAGAGGAATTAATCTTTTTCGAGGCAGCTGTTCTTTCCTTGAGTGGCATTCTCCCGGACTTCATTTCTGATATGGTCATCGAAGGGCTGACATGGGATGATCTAGCCGACAAGTACCATGTCAGCCGGACGATGGTGGCAAAGTACCGAAAGAAGGCAATTCGGGAATTGCAAATCTTATATGCCATCCACGACAAAGAAATAGCAGAATACATTTTGAGTTGAGGTGAATGTGATGTGTAAAAGAGGAGATATTTATTTCGTTGATTTCGGCAAGAACATAGATACGCGAAAACAGTGTGGAGTCCGTCCTGTGATTGTAGTAAGCAATAATAGAGCCAATGCCTATTCTCCGGTTATCACCGTTGTGCCTCTAACTTCAAAAATACACAAGAAGCGATTTCTTCCAACCCATGTGTATATTCCAGTAACAGCCGGGTGTGGATTGAGTCGTGGAAGTCTAGCTCTTGCTGAGCAGGTGGAAGCAGTAGACAAAGATCGCCTTCTTGAAAAGAAGGGCTACATAAGCAGCGATGTCATAATGGAGAAAATCACAAAGGCGATACAGATACAGATCGGAGCGTACGAAGAATATAACTGATTGAATTTTAGCATTAAAAGATTTTTTGTTTTACCATTGACACTCTAACGGTAGTATGGTACATTCATCTCAAGATAAGTCTACCGGATATATGGTACAAAAATATGGAGGTGTAATATGGGAAGACAAAATTATATGACGATTACCGTAGCGGACACAATTCAGGATATGTTTAACGAGTTTGTGACAATCAAGGGGATTACAAAAACGGCAGCACTTAATGATGTGGTAGAAATGTATATGCTGGCTAAAGACGAAGAATTGTATTTGAACCTCAAAAAAAAATACTTAAATGTTGAGGGGATGAAGGACATGATTGCTGATCGAGATAGTAAGATTGATGATTCAATACCAGAGTACTTGTTTATGAAGCTGGGAATATCCGCAACAAATGAAGGCGATGAACTTGATGGAGAAGAAACAGTTAGGGTTTATATGAACGATGAAAAGATCAGAGGCTTTACTTGGTTTTCTACACAGTCTTTGTTTTATGGGATGAGTCAGGATCGAGTGAAATATTACAACAATCAGATTGCGGCTGGGAAAAAGGTGAAAATCCTTTTTGCAGTCAACAACGAAAATTTCGATAATGACATCGCATTTAGCGCTGATGTTGTTGAAGTGTTTTCTGCTAAGCTTCCGGTGGAATGTCCTGAAGAAAGACTTCCGGTTGAATTTGATGGTGAAAAGGCGCGCATTTGGATTAAACTTGTTAACATTCAAGATGAAACAAAAATTAATGCGAGCATGATGCAAATAACAAGTACTGGAAGAGATTTAAAACAAACAATTTCAAATTCTCAATATCATTTTGGATACGTATCATTTAAAGAATAAGGTTATATTCTGCTGAATGGTTTACTGAAGGTGTACTAAAGGTGTACTGCTTTTTCATTTCGACCGCGCTATACTTATAATTGCCAGGAAAGCATACAGAGTCTGGGTTCTCCCCCAGTCTCTTTTTCTTTGGCCGGATGCGTCTTTCATCCTTTCACGCATCCGTACATATGAAAGACCAACTATAAAAAGTCAACATAAAAATTAAATGTATTTGCAAAGAGTGTAGTTATATTTATACAACACAAATAGACCTGTATTTCACAGGCTGAAAAGTAATATTTTGTATATTTTACTCTGTTGGTAGTTGGACTTTATATTCACAATTGTTCTTCAGTATTGCATGAATGGTATAACAAAGTTTTCGAGCAACAGCGCCAAGACAAGTTAAGTGATGTTTACCTTCAGAACGTTTCTTTTGATAGTAAGCTTTAAATACTGGATCATGAACAGAGGCAATTAAGGCAGCACGAAATAATGCAGTTCTTAGATAGGGTGAACCACGCTTGCTCATTTTGTTATTAGTGCTAATGTAATCACCTGACTGATGAACAGATGCATCAATGCCAGCATAAGCAACTAACTTAGATGGATTACTGAATCGTTCAATATCACCAATCTCGCCAAGAATAGTAGCGCCTATAATATCACCAATACCAGGAATTGTAGTAATAGGCGTATTAATCTTATGAAGAAGTTGTTTTATCTGAATTTCAACATCATGAACCTGCTGTTCTATGAAATTAATCTGTTTAATTAGAAGTTTTAATTGTAAAGTAAGGCTCTGCACAGCAAAAGTAATACCGAAAGAAGTTTTGGCAATATTGGAGATGTAGCTAATTTTTTTACTGGCGAATTTCTTAAAAGAAACTTGCTCTAGAGCAGTTTCAAGCTGTTCAGAAGTAATTGATTCAAATTCGGCAGGAGAAGAAAAATGCAGTAATATCTCTTTGGATGTTTTGCCGAAAATATTAGAAAAAACAGACTCATATTCAGGAAAAATCTGGTCAAGGATGCAAATAGTCTTTCTTTTCAAGTCACCAATAGATGAAACAAGATAATTTCTAAAACGAGTAAGGTTACGAAGTGAAAGAATATCTTCATTGGCAAGAGAAGTTTCCAGAAATTCACCATACCGGATGAAGTCAGCAATAATGAGTGAATCAATAATATCTGTCTTATGTTTTCTGATTTCAGTGGCATTGCGCCAGCCATCCGTTTGAATAGGATTGATGACATGGATGACAAAACCATGCTCAACAAGGAAAGAATACAATGCCAGCCAGTAATGACCGGTAGCTTCCATTCCAATTTCGATTTCGTTAGAAAATGGAGTAAGCTTATCTAAAAGAGATGTAGCACCAATAGTTGAGTTTGGAAAAGAAAAGGCTTTAAAAACAGTTTTGCCATTATCATCAATGAGGGAAGCAACGTGGGTGTTTTTACCAATGTCAATGCCAAGAAAAAACATAAAATCACCTGCTAAAGTTATTTCAGATAGGTTCCTCTAAACTGATAAACGTTACCGCCTTATTGTAGATACGAAGTGCTTAAATAAAGCCAACATCCAACTTATTCGTAAACAGTTTAAAAGTTAGAGGTGTCAGTCTTTCAAGTACGAGATAAGATCTCAAGGAGAAAACGACATCACTCTATCTAATAAATTAATTATACAGCAAGCTGAATAATTAATCAGTCAATAAAGGATTATAGGTTGCCTTTATTAACCTAAATATATTATATAAGGAGATACAGTCCCATCTTCAGGTATCAGGGGGGTTACAGTAAATTCGGCCAGCGGCGTGTTGAACGTACAGGGAGATTTAATTATTAAGGCTGAAAGTGATCAAAGAGGTTATGGTATTTACAATACCAGCGGTGGAAAGCTGAACGTTGCGCAAAATACTTATATAACTACTATTGGTGAGACTGGACACGCGATATTTTCTGCATCTAACAACGATGCGGGGAAAATAGGTTTGAGCGGTAATTTAAATATTGACAGTTATGGTGATAAAAGCTATGGTATACGCGTTATCGGCGGAACTGTTGATGTGCAAAAGAATACTGTCATAAATATGTATGGCAACAATACTTCTGGAATACATACATCTAAAGATGGCAATGGCCTTGTTGAAGGCGTGATCGATTTACATGGTGATACCATCATAAAGGCGGAGGGAAATGGCAATAAAGGCATTTATGCTTCTACCGGTCTGATCACTATGGATGGTAAAGGTTATTTACAGATGGACGGAAATAAATCCTATGGTATTTATGTCGATAACGGAGGTAAGGTTGTCCTTAACGGCGGTGTAAGTATTGATGCCCAAAAAGAGGGGAATCAGGGAATTTATATCTATGGCAGCGGTAATGTAGAGCTGCATGATTCTGTTGATATCTTTACCGGCAGTGATGCTGCAGCTAATGCGATCAATATTAACGGTAAGGGCAGTACTGCTGAAAATAAAGCACAGGTCAACGGAACTGCGCAGTTCAATATGCTGGGCAATATAAAGGTTTCTAATGGTGGTAGCATTGATTTGGAGATGACGGAAGGGTCTTTTTGGCAGGGTGCAGCTGGTATTGATGCCGGCAATGGCTCTACCAGCTCGCTGAGTTTTGGTAATAATGCCGTTTGGAAGCTGACTGGCAATTCAGAAGTGACTGATTTGACACTGGATGGAGCTTGGCTTGATATGACGGCAGATGGTAATGCTTTCAGTACTTTAAAGACCGAGTTTTTAAACGGCAGTGGTGGCACGATCATACTTGATGTTGATGGTACGGCAGTTGATCAGGCAGATAAGCTGTATGTTACAGATACTTTTACAGGTACACAGGCTTTAAAGCTGCATGAGATCAACGGACGTGATAATGATCCAACTTTAGGCAAGGATGCTTTGGGTACAATTTTGGCCAGTGTTAATATAAATAACGGAACTTTTACTGCTGTCGATGGTGAAGGCAGTCTGTTCTGGCAGCGCTATGAGCTGGGGCAGCAGGCAAGTAATACCGGCGGTTATACGACCGACTGGTATTTGAAAGAGATCGAGAATATTTCTCCGGCTGAAAGGCCGACAACTACGGTAGAAAGTGTTTTGGCGGCCGGCGCGTTGAATTATTATACATGGCGGAATGAAAACGATAAACTGATGCAGCGTATGGGCGAATTGCGCCATAATGGTGACGATGCCAAAGGCGTTTGGTTCAGGGTGAACGGCAGCAAGATCGGCCGTTCTGGAAGCTGGGGTTTTGAAAATAAATATACTGCTTATGAGCTTGGTTATGATGAGGTTATAAAACGAACAGATGATTTTGTGCGTTACAACGGTGTGGCATTGAATTATACTGATGGCAGCAGCAGTTACCGCAGCGGTAATGGTGGGAATGATGCAAATGCGATCAGTTTTTATGGTACACAGATCGGCAGTAAGGGGCATTATCTGGATGTGGTTTTTAAGATAAGCCAACTTGCTAATGATTTTACTGTATATGACAGCAATGCCAACAAGATAACTGGTGAGCTTGACAATGTAGGTGTGGCAGTGAGTGCTGAATACGGGCGTAAAAATGTATTGAGCAGGGGCTGGTATATTGAACCGCAGGCGCAGCTGACTTTAGGATATTTGGGTGGCGACAGTTACCAGACCAGCAATGGCATAACTGTACAGCAAGGTGGTATCAACAGTGTTGTGGGGCGTGTAGGTTTTAATTTAGGCAGGGAGATCGGAAATCAGGCCAATATTTATGTCAAGGCTAATCTTTTGCACGAATTTGGCGGAGGATATGATGTGACGATGGCTGACAGCGGTGGAAACCGCTTTAAGGCTGCTGATGCTTTTAACGATACCTGGTTTGAATATGGTATTGGCGCTGCATTAAAAACGGGCAGCAACAGTCATATTTATATTGATGTGGAACGCAGCAGCGGCAGTGACTTTAAGAAAGACTGGCAATGGAATGCCGGCGCACGCTGGACATTTTAGAAAATCGTTGTAAAGAAAATAATAGAGAGCGTATATCCTGTAGTGGATATACGCTCTTTGTTTTTGGCATCAATGCTGAAATTTATAATATGAACTTTTTGCAAACTTTAACTGTAAATGCTTGACTTAAAGTTGACTCTAGCCTGTAAAATCGAATTAAAGGCAAAGGCGTTATGGTAAAATACCAAACGCTGCTTTGGGTAAAATAAAAGATGAGGAGGTATAGTATGAAAAAAATTGTTGTGGTGCTGATGTCGATGCTGGCAATGCTGGTGGCGGCTTGCGGCGGCAGTAATGCCGAAGCTATTTCTACTGATAATGGAGGGAAAATTATGCAGAGTGAAAATAAAACTAACAGCAGTAAGGCTTTGGTCGTGTATTATTCGCGGTCAGGTAATACCGAGGCTCTTGCCAGAATGATCGGTAATGAAACAGGTGCGGATATGTTCAGGGTGACTACTGTCACGCCATATCCTGAAGTATACCGTGAAACAACTGAGCTTGCCAGAGCCGAACGTGATAATAACGCGCGTCCTGCAATTAACGGACGTGTAGAAAATATGGCGGATTACGATGTCGTTTATATCGGCGTGCCTAACTGGTGGAGCACGATGCCGATGCCGATGTTCACTTTTTTAGAGCAGTATGATTTGTCCGGTAAAACTATCGTGCCGTTCGTTACTCATGGTGGCGGTGGCGTAGCTAATTGTGTCAGCGATCTAAAGAAAGCTGTTCCCGGCGCAACAGTGCTGGATGCATTGGTAGTCAGCGGCGGCAGCGCGCAAAATGCCCAGAGCGATGTCAGTGCCTGGCTGAAACGCTTGGGTTTAGTAAAATAAAATATCATTTCCTGACAGTAAAAACAGAGAGTGCTTTCCAGGCTCTCTCTGTTTTGTTATATCCATATTTAAATATATTCTTTTTTCAGGTATTCTAAAAATTTTTCAGAGGCTTTGGAAAAGGTTTGATATTTTTTCCAGACAATATCAAGTCCAACTTCAAGTGTTGGTTCTAATGGGCGAAAGCAAAGCGGGCTGTCGTCATATGATTTGATGATTCTGTCGATGCTTAATGCATAGCCGACCCCTTCTTCTACCATAAGGGAAGCGTTGTATAAAAGATTATAGGTAGCAACGATATTCAGATTGTCGTAATTTCCTCCCATCCAGCCGGCTATCTCATTTTTGACCATGGCCTGGTTGGAAATAATCAGCGGCAGGCCCAGCAAATCATGAGGTTTGATAGTTTTATTTTCAGCTAAAGGGCTGGCTTTGGTCATCCATAAACCCCAGATATCAGTGATCGGTAATTTTATAAAATCGTATTTCTTAAGGTCAGCCGGTTCGATAAACAAGCCAAAATCAAGCAGTCCGCTGTCCAGACGTTCGGAAACGTCTTCGGCTTGGCCGCTGAAGATATGAAAATGTATATGGTCATATTCTTGGCGTATTTTACTGATTATTTTAGCCAGCATCCGCATACCTTCAGTTTCTGCACAGCCAATATAAATATCACCTGTAATGTTTTCAGCAGAGGCGTTGATTTCAGCTTTGGTTTTTTCCATTAGGGCAACGATTTCTTCTGCTCTTTTGCGCAGGATCATACCATCTTCCGTCAGCGTTATTTTGCGGTTCCCGCGGATAAAAAGCTGTTTGCCAAGCTCTGTTTCCAGTTCTTTGAGCTGCCTTGAAAGCGGTGGCTGTGTCATATGTAAAAATTCGGCTGCACCGCTGATACTTTCTTCGCGGGCTACGGCAAGGAAATATTGCAGGGTTCTGATATCCATAAAATTTCACCTCCGATATAAGTATTATAATAGTTTTTGATATACCTTTCAAGTATGGCAAAGTATTTAATATATGTATTTGATATTCCTGGATTCTGTTTTTATAATTAAGACAAAGGAGCCGGGTAAGCAGAATTATCAGTGAAGCTTAAAGGCTCTGTTTTGAAACTTATTGTAAATGGATCAATGATTTTAAGGAGTTGAGAAGTATGAAAAAGAAAGTTTTGGCTGACCGTTATTTGAAAATGTTTAAGAGTATCGCTTTAGGGGTGATTTTATCGACGGCTGGTACAAGCGCTGTGTTTGCTGCTGACAGGCCTGCTGATGCTGATAATTTTTACAGGAGTGATAAGGTGGAGGTCCAGAAAGTCACTTTTAAAAATCAGTACAAGATGAATATTGCCGGTAATTTGTATCTGCCGAAAGATATGGACAAAAGTAAAAAACATGCTGCTATCATAGTAGGGCATCCAATGGGGGCAGTAAAAGAGCAAAGCGCTGATCTTTACGCTGTTAAAATGGCAGAACGCGGTTTTGTAACTATGTCTGTCGATCTGGCGTTTTGGGGCGGCAGTGACGGCCAGCCACGCAATGCCGTTGCGCCTGAGCTTTATGCTGAAACTTTCAGTGCGGCGGTAGATTACCTGGGTACAGGGCCTTTTGCTGATCGAGAAAAGATTGGCGCGATCGGGATCTGCGGCAGCGGCAGTTTTGCTATCAGCGCCGCTAAAATCGATCCCCGCCTGAAAGCCGTTGCAACTATTAGTATGTATGATATGGGTGCAGCTAACCGCAATGGACTTAATCATTCTCTGACGCTTGCACAAAGAAAACAGATCATTGCTGATGCGGCGGAGCAGCGTTATGTGGAATTCCAGGGTGGCGCAACTAAATACACAAGCGGGACCGTACATGAGATCACGGAAAAGTCCAATCCTATTGAACGCGAATTCTATGATTTTTACCGTACGCCAAGAGGAGAATTTACTCCTGCAGGTTCTTCGCCGCTTTTAACGACACATCCGACGCTTTCCAGTAATACTAAATTTATGAATTTTTATCCCTTCAATGATATTGAAACAATTTCTCCGCGTCCGCTGCTCTTTATTACCGGTGATCAGGCACATTCCAAAGAGTTTAGCGAAGATGCATATAAACGTGCGGCTGAACCGAAAGAACTGTATTATGTTGCCGGTGCAGGCCACGTAGATCTTTATGACAGGGTAGAGCTTATTCCGTTTGATAAGCTCGAAAGCTTCTTCAAGGCTAATTTAAAATAATTTACTGCTGCAAAAGCTGCAGATCTGATTTGCTGAAAGTTTTGTTTTTGTGGATTCTCGGGATGCTGGGGGTCCACATTTTTGTTAACAGGAGAGGTTATGAAAGAAAAAAATAATTTGCTGATCTTTATTTTGACGATAGGTGTTTTTGGTATCATCAATACAGAAATGGGTGTGCTGGGTATTTTGCCGCTTCTGGCAGAAAAATTTAGTATCAGTATCGCACAGGCCGGTTTGCTGGTCAGTTTGTTTGCTTTGGCAGTGGCTGCAGCCGGGCCGGTGATGCCGCTGCTTTTTGCGGGCATCGACAGGAAGCGGGTGATGCTTCTGGTATTGAGCGTATTTGTTTTGGGTAATCTTATTTCTGTCTTTACTGATAATTTCGCAGTTATGCTGCTGGCAAGAGTTGTGCCGGCGATTTTCCATCCGGTTTATTGTTCGCTTGCTTTTTCTGTTGCGGCTGCTTCAGTCAGCCCGGAAGCAGCTCCCCGGGCTGTTGCTAAGGTCATTGTGGGGGTATCGGCCGGGATGGTACTGGGAGTACCGGTCAGCAGCTTTATTGCCGGCAGTTTTTCGTTAACGGCTGCTATGGCGGGTTTTACCGTAGTCAATACAGCGGCGTTGATTGCGACCTGGTTGTATATACCATCGCTGCCTGTGGCAGCAAGGCTTTCGTATGGGCAGCAGCTGCGTGTTTTAAAGAAGCCGGTATTATGGTTTTCTATTGCAGCCGTTGTGTTTATGAATGGAGCTGTCTTTGGAGTTTTTGGATATTTTTCAGGCTATCTGACCAATATCACTGCTTTTTCGTGGAATACGGTAAGCCTGATTTTACTTGTTTATGGTTTGATGAATATCGTCGGGAATTTTATTGCCGGCCGTATGCTTAGTGCAGGCGCGTCTGCCGATAAGCTGGTCATAATATTTCCGGTCACATTGGGGATTGTCTATGCTGCATTTTTCTGGAGCGGTACCTCGGCGCTGGCTATGGCTTTGATCACTCTGCTTTGGGGAGTTTTGGGAGGTATGAATGCGAATATCAACCAGTATTGGATTACTACTGCGGCTCCGGAGGCACCTGATTTTGCCAACGGTCTTTTTTTGACTGCCGCTAATTTGGGGACTGCTTTAGGGTCGGCAGTCTGCGGGATAGTGATTGCACATATGGGAATGCAGTATATGATGTGGGGCGGCATCGTATTTCTTATTTTATGTTTGGCAATGATTATCCCAAGAGTATATAGATCAGATGAGTATGTTTGCCTGGGAGAAAGCAAATAGTTGTGCTGTAAAAATAAAAAGCCGGCATTCTTCGCAGGAAAGTTCAAACTTTTTGTAAATTTATCCATTCAGGGACTAAAATAGCAGCTTTACCACTTGACTTGGAGCGGACTTTAACCTGTATAATAAAGGCAAGAAGTTTTCCAGGCTATGAATAATATTTAGTATAAAAACTGAGCTTCGGGAGGAGACTGTTCTTTTGAGTGTAATTCTGTTTATTTCCTTGATCGATTTTGTTTTGAGTTCTTTGGCGTGGGTTTATTACAGTCATGCATTTTCTTTTATGAGGTCGGCGCCGTTTATCGCTTTATATGTGCTGCTGATGCTTAATACTGTTGGCAGCCGTGTTTTGCCTGAAAGTTTGCCATTGCCGCTGTCAAAGCTTTCGGCCTGGCTGAGCGGTTATTGGATCGCGTTTTTGTACTATTCGCTGCTGTTGATGGTTGTGCATGGTATTGTATATGCAGTTTTGCGTATTTTTTCATTCAAGCTGCCGTTTATGCAGTTTGCCGCTGCGGGCGCAATAGTTCTGGCAATTTTTGTTGCCTGGGGCAGCTGGCGTGCGTTTAGCCCTGTTGTACGTACGGAAACCGTTGTTACCGATAAGCTGTCGTCTGATAAGCGGTATAAAATAGTGCTTGTCAGCGATATCCATTTGGGACGCGAGCTTGGCTATGATTACAGTAAGGGCTTAGTAGAGCTGGTCAATGCGCAGCAGCCCGATTTAGTACTGATTGCCGGTGACATTATGGATGAGCGGCTGCAATATATCATCGAGGAGGATTCACTGGCCCCGTTAAAGGAGCTTCAGGCACCATTAGGGGTATATGGAGCTTATGGAAACCATGATTATCTTGATCGGCCTGACGAGCTGAGAGCTTTGCTGGCAGGCAATAATATCAGTATACTGACTGATGAGAGTACAGTGGTTGATGATAAATTGAAAATTACCGGTTTGCATGATTATCGTGTTTCAACAAGTATTGTTCCGTTGCAGGCTCTGAGCGTCGATAACGATAAGTATTATAGTATACTGATCGATCATCAGCCGCGGCGGATGGATGCTGCCGCTGAGGCCGGTTATGATATGTATCTGGCTGGACATACCCATACAGGGCAGATGTTCCCGAACAGGCTGGTTACGCAGCGGATGTATAAGCTGGATTATGGTTTGGCCCGGTTTGGTGACCTGACTGCTGTTGTCAGCAATGGCTACGGATTTTGGGGCCCGCCGGTGCGGACGGAGCTGAAACCGGAAATAGTTGTTATAAATTTACAGGGGAAATAAATAAAAAACCTTCGGCACAGCCGAAGGTTTTTTTGTTTGTTTTTAAAGGATTTCTTCACGTACTAATTGATTGATCATTTTTTGCTTGCCTAAGACCCAAAGCAGGTCGCCTTTTTCAAAAACAAGCGAAACATTAGGATTGGTCATAGTGTAACTGCCGCGTTCCAGGCCGATGACAAGGCAGTGCCAGTCATCACGGATATTGGTGTCCTTAAGCGATTTACCAAGGATAGGCGAGTGCTTGTCGATAGTGATAGCGCACGATAAGAATACCGAAACGTTTTCTTTATCGTTGTCTTCACGCAGCATAAATTCGCGCATCGTGATAGGTTCTTCCACCAGAGTCATACACAAACGCTGAGTATTGATGGCGGTGTCGAACAGTTTGAATTGAGAATCAGTACCGATCATCAACAAAGTAGAATCCTTTTGCAGAATGTGATGCCCCCCGGGCATATCAATGACTTCTTCAGGAGTTGAAACCTGCAGGATGTTGCAGCCATAAAGCTCACGGAATGCAAGCTGGGTCAGCGTTTGACCTATCATAGGTGAGTCTTCGCAGATTTTATAGCGTGCAAGCTGTAATTCTTCATCGAACCAGCCGTAAAGATGTTCTTCGCCAGCTTCAGCAAGAGCTTCACGATGTTTGAGCATATGGCGCTCGTTCAGATTGACAAGAAAACGTGATTCCATACGCAGATATTCGCCCATCAGCCAGTCGGATGAGGAGATGAAATAAGCAGCGCCTGCTGTTGCCAGCGCAGCCAGCAGTGACTGCAGACCAAGTAGTTTGGCAAAAACAAAGTAGAGGAATGCTGCTGCGATCAGGATTTTTAAAAATAACAGCAGTGTTAAAGGGATGTGATTAGAACGTTTTTTAAACCATAAAGTTGAGAAAAGCTCAGGATGGTTGGTTTTATTGACAAGAACTGCCCGCAGGAACGGCGCCATAACGACCAGAGTCAGCAGCGCTGTCAGCAGATTGCTGTAGGGAGCTGACATTTTTCCTGACAGGTAAGGCTGCAGATAATAATAAGAGCCTAAAGCGACAGCTGAGAGCATAGTCGTAAAAATCAAAATGCGGATAAAATACTCACGCAGAAAATCGCGCCAGTCACTGTCTTTACCGTCGTTATCAGGATTTTCTTCCGTATAGCGGTCAAGCCATTCCAGAGTTCTTTGCGGCAATAGTTTTTTAGTGAACTGATAAGCAGGTTCTGCTGCCATAACGAAAAACGGGGTAGTAAAGGTTGTCATTACAGAAACAGCAACAATTATTGGATATAAAAAGTCGCTGATAACTCCGAGGCTCATGCCAAGAGATGCGATGATAAAGGAAAATTCACCGATCTGAGCAAGGCTGAAACCGCAGTGCATAGAAGTATTGAGGTTTTGGCCTGAAAGCAGTACACCGGCGCCTGAAAGCAGCAGCTTGCCGACTAAGGTAACAATAACGAGTACGATGATAGGGACCGCGTATTCCAGCAGTAAAGCAGGGTCAACAAGCATACCTACTGATACAAAGAAGACAGCTCCAAACAGATCTTTGACCGGTTTGACGAGATGTTCTATTTTTTCGGCACTTGGTGCTTCGGCGATAAGAGAACCCATAATAAAAGCACCTAAGGCTGCCGAGAAGCCCATGTGGGTAGCAAGTACTACCATACCAAGGCAAAGGCCGATAGAAGCAACCAGCAGAGTTTCATCGTTCATTAGGCGCTCAGCCCGTTTAAAGAAGGACGGGACCAGATACATACCAAGAACGAACCATAAGACCAGGAAGAACAGCAGGCGCATGACGCTTTCGATCAGCTCAAGCGTGGAAATGTCGGCGCTGGCAGCGGCTAAAGTTGAAAGCAATACCATCATAATGATGCCGACGATGTCCTCAACTATCAGAATACCAAAAACCATTTCTGTAAAGCGCTGACCTTTGAGCTTGAGGTCTTCAAAGGCTTTGATGATGATGGTAGTTGACGACATGGCCAGCATACCGCCTAAGAACAGGCTGTCCATATGATCCCAGCCCAGCATATGGCCTGTGAAATAGCCAACGATCAGCATCCCGCCTATTTCAACGAAGGTAGCTATAAAAGCTGTGCTGCCTACGCTTTTCAGCTTATAAAAGCTGAATTCGAGACCCAGTGCAAATAAAAGAAAAATAACGCCTATTTCAGACCAGGCGTTGATATTAGCGGTGTCTGATACAGTGGGGAAAAAGTTGAAATGCGGTCCGGTAATAAAACCGGCAATAATATAACCAAGTACTAAAGGTTGATTGAGTTTTTTGAACAGGATCGTCGTAATACCTGCAACTAAGAGGATCATCGCTAAATCAGCGACTATCGGCGGTAAATGAGCCATAGGCAGTCACCTTCTTTCATAAATTTATTATACGGATACCATTTTATTCAAAGCTTTGCGGACAAATTTAACAAAATGTTGTATAATATTAAAGCTGTTATATTACACAGCTCTTTCTATATTATACAATATTTCCGGTGACAAAAAAGTGAATTTTAATACAAAATTTGCATATGGAGGTTTTAATTATGTACAAAAATCTAGTTCTTGTAGATGGTGAAATCATGCCGGCAGAAGAGGCGGCAGTTTCGGTACACGACAGGGGGCACCAGTTTGGCGACGGTGTATTTGAGATAGTGCCTGTTTATAATGGCCGTTGTTTTGCTTTATTACCTCATATGGATAATTTATTCGAATCTGTTATTAAGGTGAAAATACCTGCCGTTTACACGATTGAAGAATTGATTGAATTCCATGAAGCACTGATAGCTGAAAGTGGTATTGAAAATGGAGAGATCTATACTCAAATTACTCGCGGGACTGCCGATTATGGGCTGGCGTTTCCGGAAATGTCGGTGCCGCAGCTGACAATGACGATCGTGGAAACTGATCGGGAAGTATTGTCGGCAAAACGTGAGAGCGGCGTCAATATTATTACGACTGAGGATAATCGCTGGCAGTTATGTAACGTTAATACCTTAAACAGGCTGCCTGAAGTTCTGGCACGTCAAAAAGCACGTGAAAGCAACGCTTTTGACACTCTTTTTATTCGTGAGAACGGTAAGATCACTGAAAGCACTGAAAGCAGCTTTATGGTGATCAAAGATGAAATGATTTGGACACATCCTGATAATAACCTGGTTCATAAAAATATTACCCGCAGGCTGATCAAGGAACGTCTGGCACCTGATATTGATATGCAGGTCATCGAAAAAGCTTTTGATATGGAGTTTGTCCTGAAAGCAGAAGAAGCATTTTTATGCGGCCCTCGCTGCGAGATTATGCCGGTTACTAAAATAGGCCGCAAATTCATCGGCAGCGGTGTAGGTAAGGTCGTGCCGCAGCTGCAGGCTGCGTTTAAAGCTTTTGTAGAACGTGAATGTCCGGCAAAATAGGAGAATAGAATGAAAAATAATAACTGGGTAAGAGGGGCGATGCTGCTGGCCGTAGGTCTGGTCCTGCAGGCATTGCGTTTAGTGATTCCTATGCCGCCTATGTGGACTGTTTTTGTCGTCGGTACATTGGTGAATATGGTTTTGGTGCTGGCGGCCCGTACCGTTGGTTTATGGCCGTCTGTAATGATCGCGGTGCTGTTGCCGGTAATGGCGTATTTTCAAGGGCAGCTTCCGCTTCCGTTTTTGATACCGGTAGTGGCTGTAGGCAACTTGGTGATGGTATATCTGTGTGCCCGCTTCTGGGGAAAGGGGATCATCATCGCCGCGCCTCTTTTTAAAACATTTATTTTATATTGCAGCAGTTTGTTCGTTTTGTGGCTGGTTGCAGTACCTGAAAAGCTGGCGTTATTCATTTTGTTTATTATGGGCTGGCCGCAGATGATCACAGGCATTTTAGGGCTTGTACTTGCATATAAGCTGCATAAACGTATTTTCCCCGATACAGCCGAATAGAATCAGCTTGTGGCTTGCTGAAGTTAATGTTTTAAAGCAGTTGAAAATCGATTTTAAGAAGCGGCAAAATGCAGCTGGTTGTTTACTAAAAAAGTTTGAAGAAATGCTTGACAATTATATATAGATACGGTATTATTGTTATTGTTCCGTTACGGAACATTGAGTCGCCGAAGTGGCGGAATTGGCAGACGCACTTGACTCAAAATCAAGCGTGGTTACCCCACGTGCCGGTTCGAGTCCGGCCTTCGGCACCAAAATGAAATTTACGCTTCTGAATTTAGTTCAGAAGCGTTTTTGTTTTTTATCACCTTATTTCTTATCCGCATCAGCATTTTCCAGCAGCATACGCATGCCGTTAAACATTTCTTCCTGCTGCGGCAAAATTATTTTTTCACGTTCGGACGTTACTTTTTCAAACACTGGCTGCATTATTTCACGGGCAAAACTATATCTGTAATCACTGGCATACATATCTTTCAGCAAACCACCGTCAATTGTATCTTTTAATATATCGGCAATTTTTTCTGCCTCTTTCTGGCTTATAAGAAATTCGCCTGCCATATCTTTAAAAACTTCTTCAATAATTTCAACCATTTCTTTGGCATTGTCTTCAATAAATTCATCCAGCACGGCTGAAGAAACACTGTTAGCGGCTGAACCGCCGACAAATGAACCTATCAGCCCGCCAACCAAACCTCCTACGGCAGTACCTATTACCGGAACTACAGAACCAAGTGCCGCGCCGGCAGAAGCACCGCCAACCCAACCTGCCGTACCGCCTGCAACCGTTGCAGTAGTATTTGTAATATTTTTAAAAAGCTGAGCTGCAGAAATTCTGCCGCGGAAAATATTTATAATATCTACACTCGAAAGCACAACAACAGAAGCTGCTGCCGTTACTACATTGCCACGCAGCAATTTGGACGCACTTTTCATAGCTGCCGCACCGTAAATATTTTTTCCTGCCCGCAGCGCGTTAACCAGCATTTGTGATGCTTTTGGACCCATCAAATTTACAATAGCATCACTGCTGGCCTTAAAAGCACCACTTAAAACTGATTTTTGCATCTGGCTTGTAACTACTGCTGTTAAAAATGCCGTGCCGCCTACTTTTAAACCTGCTGCTGCCGCAGATTCCAAAGCTACATCAACATCTTCGCCGCGCCATAACGATATTGCAAATGTCAGCCCGGCACTAAGGCCAAAGCTATATGCGGCAATAACAACACCATTGGCAGCGTCAAACGTAATGGATTCCACTGTACCGGCTTTAGCAATATTTTTAGCCTGCTCATAGGTAAAATTACCTTTGCGCACAATTTCTTTAGCTTTGGCAGGGTCTGTAACGCCAGGCACCTGCCCCTTTTTTATACGCTCTGCCATTGCTTTAACAGCATCATCATATTTATCAAGCGGAACCTCTATCTGCATTGGGCTGCCGTCAGCATTAAAATAACGGAAACGGTCATTTTCAAAGCATTCTTTTATACATTTAGCACCTGTTTTACAGTATTTAGACTGAATGTTTACACCGTCCACAATCCTGTCCGCACCATTTTTTGCATTGTTATCTCCGGCAATCACGGAATCCTTTCCGTGCAAAATATCATACAGATGATTGGCTCGTTCGGCGGCAAAACCATGTCCGCGCGGTGTGCTGAATTTATCTATACCGTAATTGGTTGCGGCATTACTTATGTTGCCATAAACATTACCGGCCGCTTCCGCACCAATGGATTTCTTTTGTTTTTTATCTTCCGTAACCATAAATGCCTCCAGTATTTTAAATAATCATTAACATGATGTCTTTATTATAACTCTTTTAATAA
>ENA-UEQB01000696-UEQB01000696.1-human-gut-metagenome-genome-assembly--contig:-NODE-696-length-31579-cov-7.844264_pt1 | contig 31579 bp, 23 predicted proteins | sample MGYA00242901_ERZ507918 | MGnify/ENA primary metagenome ERZ507918 (study PRJEB26167, sample SAMN06115405) | human gut metagenome | host: Homo sapiens | place: China:Sichuan | collected 2016-04-06... | reverse complement strand
ATAGAGCTTTTTTCTTATATAGACTTGCTAAATTATATGCTTAAATATAAAATCCCTCAGATTGTTACGTTGACCCGGGATAATCTCCGTTTCGACGTAGTGGATAAGTGCTTGGGGTATCATGCTTCTATGTTTTTATTGGAAAGCAAAAATACAAAAAGAGCCGGAATGTATTTGTTCCGGCTCCTCAGTTTATGAAAAGGTTTTGGGTTATTATTAGTTATTAGAGTATATTTATGAGAGAAAATGAATGGATTACATATCGGGATTATCCATTGTTATTGTCATTTCAGGGATAAGAATATAGGTATTCTTTTTATTGCTCCATTTATAATAAGTAGTAGTTATGGATTTGCCTTCATAGGCATAGCGGATGCACATGTCATGAGTCCATGCGTTTTTTACGGCATTCCATTTCAACGCTTCGCTTTCTGTTATACGCTTTTGGTCATCGTATTTATAATTGTACTTCATATAGTTGGCAAGCGTACTGCCATCCATCTTGTAAACAGTTTCGGCAACTTTCATTCCATTTACTTCTTCCGAATTGTAAATAAGGTTACTTTTGTTGTCTGCTGACGCATTCATTCCACACACAAAAAGAAAAGAGAATAAAATCAAAGTTTTTAAAGTTTTCATGATTTATGTTTTTTAGAGTATTACTTACTATTTTCTATCATATCTTTCTTAAAAGCGGTGCAAAGGTATGAATATAATTGACATAAATAAAATATATGGCTAATATTTTATCAAATTGTCAAAAGCGACAAGAATAGTATGCTTTCTTTTTGGAGCGGTTAGTGAATAAAAAATATCCGGCAGCAAAGATGCCGGATATTCTGATGAGCAAACTGTATTTTAAAGCGATTGCTTCTGTTGCTTTCTGATTGTAAGTTAAATAAAGTTATCGAGCGGATTAGTGCGCTTCCAGCCAGTTCTTTCCCCACCCGAAATCGGCTTTCAAGGGTACCAGCATGCGATATGCCCGTTCCATCTCTTCGATTACAATTTTTTGTATAATCTCTTTTTCTGCCTCGGGAACGCTGAAATTCAGTTCGTCATGGACCTGTAAAATCATCTTTGCTTTCAGATTGTTACTTTGAAGGCGCCGGTAGATGAGCGACATGGCTACTTTGATAATGTCGGCAGCACTTCCCTGGATGGGAGCGTTAATGGCATTGCGCTCTGCATAACCGCGTACTACGGCATTCCGTGAGTTGATGTCGGGCAGGAAGCGCTTGCGGTGGAAGATAGTTTCCACATATCCGTTTTCGCGCGCCACCTGTATGCTTCTGTCCATGTATTCCTTGACTTGCGGGTAGGTTTCAAAATACCCGTCTATCAGTTCTTTGGCTTCCTGACGGGGAACGTTCATACGCTCCGCCAGCCCGAAGACGGAGATGCCGTAGATGATGCCGAAGTTGGCTGTCTTGGCTTTGCGGCGCATATCGGCGGTTACGTCATTAATATCCACCTTATATATTTTGGCGGCAGTGGCGGCATGAATGTCATAACCGCTGAGGAAGGCATCAATCATATTCTTGTCCTGGCTCAGATGTGCCATGATGCGCAGTTCGATCTGCGAGTAGTCGGCAGAGAAGAACTCGCATCCGTCATCGGGGATGAAGGCTTTGCGGATTTCCTTGCCGTCCTCGTCACGAATGGGTATGTTTTGCAGGTTCGGATTGCTTGAGCTGAGTCGTCCGGTAGCGGTTACCGCCTGGTTGAACGAGGTATGGATACGTCCCGTACGCGGATTTATCAGCTGGGGCAATGCATCGATGTAGGTACTTAGCAGCTTTTTCAGTCCTCGGTATTCAAGTATCTTACCGATGATTGCGTGTTTGTTCCGAAGGCTCTCGAGTACTTCCTCGGAAGTGACATACTGTCCGGTCTTGGTTTTTTTGGCTTTCTCTACGATTTTGAGTCTGTCAAACAACACTTCGCCTACCTGTTTGGGTGAGCCGATATTGAAGGTTTCGCCACCTGCCAGTGCATAGATTTCTTTTTCAATCTCCTGCAGGCGGAGCGTGAAATGCTCGGACGATTGTTTAAGCGCTTCCGTATCGATACGCACTCCGTTGCTTTCGATGTTGACGAGCACCGGTACGAGCGGCATCTCTATTTCGTAAAAGAGATGTTCGGCAGCGTGCTCTTTCAGTTCTTTTTCGAGTACGTTCTTCAGTTTCAGTGTAACGTCCGCATCTTCGCAAGCGTAGCGGTATACGTCTTCCGGCGGAAGGTCGCGCATGTTCTTTTGGTTCTTGCCTTTGGCTCCTATAAGTTCGTCGATGTGGATGGTCTGGTAGTGCAGATAGATTTCGGCAAGGTAGTCCATGTTGTGCCGGAGCTCCGGTTGCAATACATAATGGGCAAGCATGGTGTCGAAAAGTTTTCCTTTTACCTGTACTCCGTAGTTTTGAAGGACAATCATATCGTACTTGATATTTTGTCCTACTTTCATGGAATTTTCGTTTTCGTAAAGAGGGCGGAACTCATTGACGATTTTTAACGCTTCGTCACGATTTACCGGAACGGGTACATAGTAAGCCCGGTTTTCGGCATCACTGAAGCTCATTCCCACCAGTTCCGCTTCCATCGGTTCGGTTCCGGTGGTTTCCGTATCTATTGAGAGAATTTCTTTTGTAAGTAACTTTTGAATAATTTTCTTTCTTTTCTCTTCTGTATCAATCAGTTGATAGTCTACATCGAGCATTTCTAAGCGCGTGAGAATCGAATTTTTTACATCACCCGTCCCGTTGTCCGCAAAATTTGCAAACAAATCGCCTTGAACCGGAGCGTTGTTTCCGGAAGTTGTGCCGTCGGTGGGTTGGGCAAACAAAGTTCCCGCATAAGGATCGGGCGAAGCGGAACTGGAAGAAGAGGGAAGGGGAGAGCCTGTCTTTTTCAGGACACGATCGATGAGGGTACGAAATTCCAGCTCTTCGAAAATCTTGCGGAGCTCTTCTTCGTTCGGCTCTTCGCGGACGAGTGTGTTCATGTCGAGCTTGATAGGTACGTCCACTTTGATGGTTGCAAGGAATTTGGAGAAAGCAATCATTTCCCGGTTTGCCTCTACTTTGGTTTTAAGCGCACCTTTCAGCCGGTCGGTATGGGCAAGCAGGTTTTCGATGCTGCCGAATTCAGCCACCAGCTTTTGTGCGGTTTTCTCTCCCACGCCCGGACAGCCGGGGATGTTATCGGAAGAGTCGCCCATCAGTCCCAGCATGTCGATGACTTGCTCTGTGGACTGAATATCGAACTTCGCTTTTATCTCTTCGATGCCCATGACTTCGAATCCGCCGCTGTGTTTGGGGCGGTACATGAATACATTCTCCGACACCAGTTGGCCGTAGTCTTTGTCGGGCGTCATCATGTAAGTGACAATACCTTGTCTGCCGGCTTCGGTGGCAAGCGTGCCTATTACGTCGTCGGCTTCATAACCGGGCACTTCCAGGATAGGAATGCGGTAGGCGCGGATAATATCCTTTATAATAGGTACGGAAAGGCGGATAGCCTCGGGAGTCTCTTCCCGCTGCGCTTTGTATTGTTCGTAAGCCTCGTGGCGGAATGTAGGTCCCGAAGGGTCGAAAGCTACTCCTATATGTGTGGGATTTTCCTTTTTCAGCACCTCTTCCAGGGTGTTCACAAACCCCAGAATGGCGGAAGTGTTGAATCCTTTGGAGTTGATTCGCGGATTTTTGATGAACGCGTAATAAGCACGGTATATCAATGCGTAGGCATCAAGCAAGAAAAGTTTATCGGTTGAATTCATATATTTATCCTTTTTTTCATGGTAAAAGTACAAAAAAATACCGTATTAACCGTTTTATTACTATTTTTGTGCTCAAATAGCGATGTATGGACAGTATATCCTTCATAAAATCCCCGATTTCTGCGGAGTTGGAAGACTTCAAAAAGCATTTTGATAGTTGCCTTTCCAGTTCTAACCTTTTGCTGAACAGCGTGATTGCGCATATACGGCAGAAGAATGGGAAGATGATGCGCCCGATTCTGGTTTTGCTTGCGGCGAAGCTGTACAATGAGATTTGTCCGGCAACGCTTCATACTGCGGTTGCCTTGGAGCTGCTGCATACGGCAAGCCTGGTGCATGACGATGTGGTGGACGAGAGTACCGAACGCCGGGGGCAGCTCTCCGTGAATGCCGTTTTTAATAATAAGGTGGCGGTGCTTACGGGAGATTATTTACTGGCAACGGCTTTGGTGGAAGTGGGGATGACGCGCAATTACGGCATTATTGATATTGTTTCGAAGCTGGGACAGGATTTGGCGGAAGGGGAGCTGTTGCAGCTTTCCAATGTCAGCAATCCCGAATATTCCGAGGATATTTACTTTGATGTCATCCGTAAGAAGACGGCCGTACTGTTTGCCGCGTGCATGAAAGCGGGTGCGCTTTCGGTGGGAGCTGGCGATGAAAAGGCGGAATATGCACGTCTCTTTGGCGAATACATCGGTCTTTGCTTTCAAATCAAGGATGATATATTCGATTACTACGAAAGCAAGGAAATCGGCAAACCTACCGGCAATGATATGCTGGAAGGAAAGCTGACCTTACCTGCACTTTATGCCCTTAATTCAACCCGCGACAAGCAGGCGCAGGAGATTGCCGCGAAAGTAAAGAGCGGAACGGCTACAACTGATGAAATAGCCCGATTGATCGAGTTTTCCAAGGCAAACGGCGGCATTGAATACGCTACGAAAGTTATGATTGAGTTTAAGGAAAAGGCGCTTTCGTTATTAGCTTCCATGAAAGATACGGATGTCAAGAAAGCGCTTGTTTGCTATCTTGATTACGTAGTGGAACGCGGAAAATAAGTTTGTTTTTTATACAATAAAGACGGAATATCTATCAAATTTCTTTTATATCCCGTCATTCAAAAACGAAGCGAAGAACCTTGTTTCCTTATATAGAGAGCAGGTTCTTCGCTTTGTTTTATATAACGGATATATCAACCGTATTCCTCTTAAAAGAACTTCATTTCTTCACCTTTGATTTCCGACAGCAGGAGATTTGCCAGACGGCTGGTTCCCAAACGGAACAATCCGTTGTTCAGCCATTCTTCGCCCAGCACTTCTTTTACGATGGTGTAGTAGATGAGCGCATCGTTTACGCAGTTGATGCCTCCTGCCGGTTTGAAACCTATCTTGTTGCCCGTCAAAGCATGGTATTCCTTAATAGCCTGACACATTACGTAGGCTGCTTCCGGAGTGGCGGCAGGCTGCTGTTTGCCGGTGGATGTCTTGATGAAATCGGCTCCGGCATACATGGATAGGATAGAGGCCTTTTTGATGTTGGCTGCCGTTTTCAGCGCGCCGGTCTCCAGGATTACCTTCAGGTGATGCTCCTTGCAGGTGGCTTTCAGCTCCTGTATCTCATCGCACATGGTTTCATAGTCGCCGCTCAGGAACTTTCCTACGGAGATTACGATGTCTATCTCATCCGCGCCTTCCATGATTGCCATGGCGGTTTCGGCTACTTTTACTTCTATGAAAGTCTGTGAAGAGGGGAAACCTGCCGATACGCAGGCTATCTTTACGTCTTCCACTTCCAGCGTATCCTTTACTACTTCCGCAAAGTTGGGATATACGCAGATGGCCGCTACGTTCTTCAAATCGGGAAATTCTTCGTCAAACTGGTTTACCTTTTGGGTGAATTTCATGACGCTTTCATCGCTGTCCGTACTGTTGAGCGTGGTCAGGTCGATGCAGTTGAACAGGAACTTCTTTACTTCCGGAGTATTGTTTGCAGGGACTTTCTCTGCGATTATTCCGGCTACTTCCGCTGCCACTTCCGCATCATTCAAATTGGTGTTGTACTTCGCCAGAGCGGCATCGTACTTACTCTGTGTAGATTCGTTATTCTCCATGGTCGGATAATTTAGGATTATTGATATGTCTTGCCTGGTCGCGTTTGGTTTTCTTCTCGATGCTGCGTGCAAATGCTTCGGTGATGTCTACACCGGTCTGGTTGGCAATGCAGAGAAGTACCCAAAGGACGTCCGCGATTTCTTCTTCAACGTTGTCTTTCTCTCCTTCCTTAAAAGACTGGTCGCCGTATTTGCGTGCCATAACTCGTGCCAGCTCGCCGACTTCTTCGGTCAATACGGCCATATTGGTGAGCTCGCTGAAGTAGCGTACTCCGTATTTTTTTATCCAGGAGTCCACTTCTTGTTGTGCTTCTTTTAACGTCATTATTCCTTGTTTTTTGTATCCATACAGATGGTCACAGGGCCATCGTTTACTAATTCTACCTTCATATCGGCTCCAAATTCGCCGGTACCTATCTCTTTACCTAATGCAAAACTCAATTCCTTGCAGAATTGTTCGTACAGCGGAACGGATATTTCCGGTTTTGCCGCCCGTATGTAAGAGGGGCGATTGCCTTTCCTGGTAGATGCGTGCAGCGTAAACTGGCTGATTACCAATATCTCACCGTCAATGTCGAGTATGGATTTATTCATAACGCCATTCTCGTCGTCAAAAACACGCAGGTTGACAATCTTTTTACACAACCAGTCGATGTCTTCCTTGCCGTCCGTCTCCTCTATGCCTACCAATATCATAAATCCTTTGCGGATGGCGGACTTACAGGTTCCGTTGATTGTGACAGACGCATGCCCGGTACGTTGTATAACTACTCTCATGTTTTAGTCCTAAAAAATTATTTTGCAGGTTGCAAAGTTACGAATAAATTCGTGATTGCCGCGGTGTGGGACAAGAATTTGTATTGAAGGACTATTTGTCTGTGAAATAGTCCTTTATGATTTTCGCTTTCGCTTCGCCAATCACTTTGACAATATCTTCCGCCGATGCCTCCTTGATTCGTTTTACGCTTTTGAACTCCTTTAGCAGAGCGTTCTTTGTCTTTTCTCCAATCCCTTTTATCTCGTCTAAGGCCGAAGCTACCTGCCGCTTGCTGCGCTTGTCGCGGTGGAAGGTAATGGCAAACCTGTGTACCTCGTCCTGTATCTGTGTCAGCAGGCGGAAAAGGGGAGAGTTTTGTTTCAGTCCGATGGTCTGCGGCGGGAAACCGTACAGCAGTTCCGATGTGCGATGTTTCCCGTCTTTGGCAAGTCCGGCAATGGGGATATTGAGGTTCAGTTCGTCGACAACCTCTTTTACGGCGCTCATTTGCCCTTTTCCGCCGTCGGTGATAAGAAGATCGGGCAGGGGGGCGTTCTCCTCGATAGTGCGCTGATAACGCCGTTTTACAACCTCTTTCATGGATGCATAGTCGTCCGGTCCTTCCACAGTCTTGATGTTATATTTCCGGTAGTCTTTCTTGGACGGCTTTCCTTTGATGAAGACAACGCATCCGGCAACAGGGTCCGAGCCTTGGATGTTGGAGTTGTCAAAACACTCTATCCGCATAGGCAGCCTGTCGAGGTGCAATTCTTGCTGGATTTCCTTTAAAAGGCGTACCGTGCGTTGTTCCGGATTCAGCTTTTCCGCTTGTTTCAGACGGTCGGCCTTGTATTGTTTAACGTTCAGGATGGAGAGTTCAAGCAATTTCTTCTTATCACCGCGTTGCGGGATGGTAAAGATAACGTCTTTAAGCTCCATGTCCAGCTCAAAGGGCACGATGATTTCGCGGGAAAGGCTCTTGTACCGTTCGCGCATCTCGATAATGCCCAGTGACAGGAGCTCCTCTTTCGTTTCGTTCAGCCGTTTCTTGTACTCAAAGGTGAAAGCCTGGTTGATAGCCCCGTTCGTGATATGCAGATAGTTGATGAATGCGGACTTTTCATCGGTGTCTTCCTCGATGGAGAACACGTCGATATTGTGCAATACGTTGCTTACCACTTCCGATTTGGAACGGTAACTTTCCAGCAGCAGATACTTTTCCTTGATTTTCTGCGCCTCTTCAAACTTCATTTCCGCAGCAAGCTCCTGCATCTGCTGATACAACATCCGCTCTATCTCCTGGGTATTTCCCTTGAGTATTTCCTTTATTTCGGCGATGTTTTTGAGGTATTCTTCCTGATTCTGCTTGCCTATACAGGGGCCTGCGCAGTTCTTGATGTGGTATTCCAGGCATACATTGAACTTCCCTGCCCGGATGTTTTCGGGCGAGAGATTCAAGTTGCAGGTGCGTAGCGGGTACAAATGCTTGATGAGGTCGAGCACTGCATACATGGATGGTATATGGCTGTACGGGCCGTAGTAGGAAGAACCGTTGCGTATGATTCGCCGCGTCTTGAATACGCGGGGGAAATATTCGTTCTGCACGCAGATGGACGGGTAGGTCTTGTCGTCTTTCAGCAGTACGTTGTAACGGGGTTTGTATTTCTTGATAAGATTGTTCTCCAGCAGCAAGGCATCCTCTTCCGTGTTGACCACGATATACCGGATATCTGCAATCTTGCTCACCAGTACCCGTGTCTTTCCCGGTTCATGTTCTCTGTTGAAGTAGGAAGAGACCCGGCGCTTCAGGTTTTTTGCTTTCCCTACGTATATAATCGTTCCCTCGGCATTCAGATATTGGTAAATACCGGGACTTTCGGGAAGGTTCAGAACGATACCCTTCAGGTAATCATTTGTTTTTAGCTCGTCCATATCGTAAGAAAAAGGTAGTAAAGAAAAAGGTGGTAAAGCAATACGCAGCCAAGAGCATGCGGCGATACATTCTCATGCAGCGATGTGATTGCTTTACCACCCGGTTGTTTCTTTAGAGTGTCAATACCGATTCTACATCTACATCTTTGCTGAATATCTCCTTTCCATGCAACTCTTTCAGTTCGATAATGAAGTTTACATATACCTTTTTAGGGTTCAGTTTCTTCACCAGTTTGCAGGCTGCTTCCATTGTTCCGCCCGTAGCCAGAAGGTCGTCGTGCAGCAATACTACATCGTCCGGCTCAATGGCATCCTTGTGGATTTGTACCGTATCTTTGCCGTACTCTTTGTCGTAGCTTTCTTCGATTGTTTCCGCAGGCAGCTTTCCGGGCTTGCGCATGGGTACGAATCCTGCACCTAAGCGGGTGGCGAGAATGGGGCCCATGATGAAGCCTCTGGATTCTATACCTACCACTTTGGTTATCCCTTTATCCTTGTACATTTCATACAAGGTGTCTGAAAGTTCTTGCAGTGCCGACGGGTTTTTAAACAGAGTGGTCACATCGTAGAATAAAATCCCGGGGATGGGGAAGTCGGGAATTTCCCGAATGGTCTTGGCAAGTGTTTCTTTGCTCATAATCAGTTTATTTAATACGTTTATTGAATTCTTTGTTTCACGTGGAACGTTGCCTCTTATCGCCCGCAAAGCACCAGCAGCACGTTGATGTCGCTGGGAGACACTCCCGGAATTCGGCTTGCCTGGGCTATCGTTTCCGGGTCTATCTTCACCAGCTTCTGGCGGGCTTCGGTAGAAAGAGACTGGATGGAATTATAGTCGAACCTTCCTTTTATTTTTATGCTTTCCAGCCGTGCCAGTTTGTCTGCTATGATTCGCTCGCGTCCGATATAGCCTTCGTACTTGATAAGTATTTCCGCAGCTTCGACTATTTCGTCTCTTCTGTCTGCAACTTTATCCTGTTCCGTAATCTTGTCCAGTTCCCGACGGAAAGCGCTGACATGTTCTGCCATGTTTTCCAGGGTTACTTGCGGACGGTTTATTAAGTCTACCAACTTGCATCCCTGGCGGAGCGGGGTAGTGCCGAGCTGTTCCAGCACCGGGTTGATTAATGCCGGTTTCATCGAATAACTCCGGGTGAACTCTATGATGCTTGTAACGGCTTCGCGCTTGCTCTTTAATAGTTCGTAGCGGTCTTCTTTGGCAAGTCCCAGTTTCCAGGCTCTTTCGGTCAGCCTCATATCGGCATCGTCCATGCGGAGCAGGATGCGGTATTCCGCACGTGAAGTAAACATGCGGTAAGGCTCATCGACGCCTTTGGTAACCAAATCGTCGATTAATACGCCTATATAGGCTTCGTCGCGTGCCAGGGTGAACGGTTCTCCGCCGTGGCAGTTGATATGCGCGTTGATACCTGCAATGATTCCTTGTCCGGCAGCTTCTTCGTAGCCGGTCGTTCCGTTTACTTGTCCGGCGAAGAATAGGTTCTTGATTTTCTTCGTTTCCAACGTATGTTTCAGTTGGGTGGGATCAAAGTAATCGTATTCTATTGCGTAGCCGGGGCGGTAAATCACCAGGTCGCGGAATGCCGGAATCTTTTTCAGCGCTGCAATCTGTATGTCCATCGGCAGGGAAGAGGAGAAGCCGTTCAGGTAAAGTTCCTGCGTCGTTTCACCTTCCGGTTCCAGGAAAAGCTGGTGCTGTTCCTTGTCGGGAAAGGTTACGATTTTGGTTTCTATACTGGGGCAATAGCGAGGCCCTATACTTTGAATCTGCCCGTTGAAAAGGGGAGAATCCGGCAGCCCTTCACGAAGGATGCGGTGTGTTTCCTCATTGGTGAAGCAGGTCCAGCACGGCAGTTGCTTCAGGTGGCGTACGCCGTTGTTCATAAAGGAGAATTTATGGAAGTCGTTTTCTCCTTCCTGAATCTCCATATCTTCGTAATGCACGCTCCGTCCGTCGATGCGTACGGGAGTTCCTGTTTTCATTCGCCCGTATGTGATGCCGTGCCGGGCGATGGATTCGGTCAGTTGGTAAGATGCGGGTTCTGCCATGCGCCCTCCCGGAAGCATGGTGCGCCCTACGTGCATCAGTCCGTTCAGGAAAGTTCCGGCAGTCAGTACGACGCATTTGGCGCGGAAGGTCACTCCCCAAACGGTGGTGAGTCCGGTTACCTCGCCGTTTTCAACGAGGATTTCCTGTACGGTGTCCTGCCAGATGTGCAGGTTGGGAATATTCTCCAGAATCTCGCGCCATGTCCAGATGAATTTGTTGCGGTCGCACTGCGCGCGCGGACTCCACATGGCGGGGCCTTTGGAGCGGTTCAATATGCGGAACTGGATAGCCGTTTTATCGGTCACCAATCCCATATATCCGCCTAAGGCGTCTATTTCGCGTACAATCTGTCCTTTGGCAATACCTCCTACGGCAGGGTTACAACTCATCTGTCCTATCTTATTCATGTCCATTGTGATAAGACAGGTCTTTGAACCCAGGTTTGCGGCGGCGGCAGCGGCTTCACAGCCGGCATGTCCGGCACCGATTACGATAACGTCATACTTAAACTCCATTCGTTCAATCTCTTTTAAAACCATGCAAAGTTACTAAAAAGTTATTTTGTAGCCGCGATTTATCTCCTTTCCTTGTGAATTCTTAGGAAATACCTCGCGGGTTTCTTTCCGTTTTGCCTGTATGTAATCTCCTTTCGCCTTGTATATAATCTCTTATTCGTTTAAGGAAAATATCCGAAAGGCAGGTTCTTTTCTTCGTCCCGCAGTTGCGGGACGGACGGTTGCCGGCTGCGGGCCCGGCAGCCCGCAATTGGCAACCGCGGAGCCTGCAATTGGAAAACGCAGAAAGTAACGTGGTAAAGCGGTATTATATACGGTGCAAAACAAAGAAAAGAAAGAGGGAATGGAACATTTATCTATGGGATTAGCTTCCCGATTGCCTGTATAAAACCTTTTCAGACCTTGGAAATCGTTGAAAAAGTCGCTTATATGGAATTTCTGATTATTGGGTTAATGCATTGACCCATAGCGTATAGCCTGTTTTTGAGGGTGACGACCGATTGTTTGTCATCACCCTTATCATGTTGGTCGTCACATCCGCAATCCCTCTCTGGTAAAGGGATGCGAGGTGGTTAGTGACGAGTGACGAGAGATTGTGCAAAAAAACGATAGGGGGGAGAGTTGAACTTTGCTTGCCGATACGCCTTTTGATTTTATCGCATAGCGAGCGCCTTGTTTTCGGCGGCTTCCATGATTTCCCGTTCTCCCGGTCCTTTGTCGTTGATGCCGCAAAGGTGCAGGATGCCGTGGATGATGACGCGGTACAGTTCCCGTTCGTAGTCATTGCCGGCAAACTGTTCGGCGTTGGTGCGTACCGTATCCAGGCTGATGAAGAGGTCGCCGCTCAGGCGGTTGCCTTCGCAGTAGTCGAAAGTGATGATGTCCGTGTAGTAATCGTGCTGAAGATACTGTCGGTTCACTTCGAGGATTTTCTCGTCCGAACAGAAGATGTAGGCTATTTCGCCGATTCTCTTGTTGTAGGTGGCGGCAACGGCTTTGATCCATTCCGTTGTTTCGCGCTTCTTGATTGCGGGCATTTCGATGCCGTCTGTCTGATAACTTATCATACTATTTCCAGTTTTTTTAAAAGAAGAATATATAGCTGATGATGATAGCGGCGATGATACCGGAAAAGTCGGCTATCAGGCCGCAGGTGACGGCGTTGCGGGTTTTCGTGATGCCTACGCTGCCGAAGTAGACGGCAAGGATGTAGAACGTGGTATCCGAGGCGCCGCGTGCCACACAGCTCATGCGGCCGACAAAAGAGTCGGCGCCGTATTGCTTCATTGTATCAATCATCAGTCCGTTGGCTCCGCTGCCGCTTAACGATTTCATCAATGCAGTGGGCAGCGCACCTACAAACTCGGTGTCCGCTCCGGATAGTCCGACAACGTAACCGATGCCGTTTACGATGATGTCCATCGCTCCCGAAGTGCGGAAAACGGCGATTCCAACGAGGAATGCCACCAGATAGGGAACGATGCGTATGGCGGTTGTAAATCCTTCCTTGGCGCCTTCGATGAAAGCATCGTACACATTAATCTTTTTCCATAATCCCCACAGGATGAAAAGCAGGATGATGGTAAAGAGAATGATGTTGGCAACCAGCGTGGAGTAAACGCCCATTTCTTCGCGGCTTACTTGGGTGAACAGGTAAATAAGCCCGGAGAAGAACAGGCTGATGCAACCGATCAGAATAAGAATGGGTTTGTTCAGCAGGTTTATCCGTTGCGCAATGCTGACGGCGGTGACACCGACAATGGTAGAGATGGCGGTAGTAATCAGCGTAGGGATGAAAATGTCCGTAGGCTGCGCAGCGCCCATTTGCGAGCGGTACATCATGATGCTGACGGGTATCAGTATCAATCCGGACGTGTTCATTACCAGAAACATAATCATCGGGTTGGTAGCGGTATCTTTTTTCGGATTCAGCTCCTGAAGCTCTTTCATGGCTTTCAGTCCCATCGGGGTGGCGGCATTGTCCAACCCCAGCATGTTGGCGGAAAGGTTCATGAAGATGGAACCCATGGCGGGGTGTCCTTTGGGTATTTCCGGGAAGAGGCGGCAGAACACGGGGCTCAGCCAGCGCGAAAGCGCGTTTATCATACCGCTGTTCTCGCCGATTTTCATGATGCCCAGCCATAAGGACAGAATGCCGGTGAGCCCCAGTGATATTTCGAATGCGGTCTTGGATGAGTCGAATGTAGAGTTGACAAGTTCCGTAAATATCTCCGTGTCTCCCATAAACAGGAGTTTGCAGAGTGCCACAATGAAAGCAATTACGAAAAATGCTACCCAGATGTAATTTAAAACCATGTGTCCTTACTCTTCTTCTTAAATATTAATAGTTGCTTTCGTTGGCAAGATTCCATGCGTTGAGGAAGGATGCCTTGGTTATTTCCACGACTTTTTCCCAGTTCAGTAATGCGGCGTGGTCTGACGGCTGGTGATAGTCGGGATGGCCGTCGGTGTGATACCAGATGACGGGGATGCCCGAACGGGCGAACGAGGCATTGTCGCTTCCGCCCACGGGGTTGTCCCAGGGACGGTAGTCGGGTTGCAGTTGCAGTCCGTAGCGGGTGATGTCCCGTTTCAGCCATTCGCCGAAGGCAGGATGGGCGGCTGTGTAGAAGTAGACTACGTGCTGCGGTTGTTCGGGCTTGTTGTTACGCCCTATCATGTCGAAGTTGAGATAACCCTTTATCTGTTTGAGAAACGGGCAGTGCTGTACGAAATGTTTTGAACCGAGCAATCCTTTTTCCTCGCCGTCCCAAAAGGCGAAGATGACATTTCTCAGCGGCTTTTCTCCGCTGAGGGCAAATGCGCGTGCTATCTGCAATACGGCGGAGACGCCGGATGCGTTATCGTCCGCACCGTTGTATATCTTATCGTCCGCCAGCGTTTCGTCTACGCCCAGGTGGTCGAAGTGAGCGCCTACAATGACATATTCATCGCTGCGCTTGCCGGGAATGTATGCCAGCACATTATCCATTTTCAGGGAACGGTGCGTGCCTTGTTTCAGTACGGCAACGGAGTCGGGGTGTACCTGCCAGCGTCCGCGTTGCTGCCTTTCCTTGGCGTATGCCTCGAAAGGCTGGTAATAGCCGTTCTTGTCCAAAGGGCGGATACCGGCTTCTTTCAGGCAGGATACGATGTAGCGGGCTGCTACCCGCGAACCATGCATGCCTGCTTCGCGTCCTTGCAGTTCGTCATCGGCCAGAAACTCCACAATGGCTTCTGCGGAAGTACGGTTGATGCTTTGCAATCCTTTTTCGAGCGGGGACTGTGCATGTAGCGACAGGGCGGAAAACAGGAAACAGGCGGTTCCTAAAAATACTTTATGCATGGTGTTCTGTTTTTAGTGACTAAAGTGCGTATCCGTTGCAAAATTAAAGATAACTTTTCATAGTTTCTATAGATTTGTCGTATTTTTGTCTGCTGGCAAGATAATTCAAGTACATGTAAATCAAACGGTGAGTGATGAGAAAAAGGAAAATCCCGTTGGCAGGCACGCTGCAGAATAATCCGATTTCAACGGAAGAAATAGCGGATATTGCCGCAGATATCCAAAGGGAATTGGAGACGTATGCCGATCCGGTAAAAAGGGAATATCTTCCCCGTTTCTTCAAGACGGGAAAGGGAGAATACGGCGAGGGCGATAAATTTCTGGGTGTAGTGGTTCCGAATACCCGCACGGTGGCGAAGCAACACAAGGATGCTCCGTTTGCTGTAATGGCGGAACTGCTGCAAAGCCAGTGGCACGAGTGCCGGCTTTGCGCTTTGCTGATGCTGGTGGAGCGTTTTAAGAAAAGCGGTGAAAAGGAAAGGAAGCTTATTTATGACTTCTACCTTTCGCAGACGGCACGTATCAACAACTGGGATTTGGTAGACTTGTCCGCTCCGGGTATCGTGGGAGAATATCTGAAAGACAAATCCCGCGACGACCTTTATCGTCTGGCAGACGGTGAGCTGCTCTGGGAGCAACGCATTGCGGTGGTTTCTACTTATACGCTTATCAAAAACGGTGATTTCACCGATATTCTGGCGCTTTCGGAACGGTTGCTGCACCATCCGCACGATTTGATGCGGAAAGCGGTGGGCTGGATGCTGCGTGAGATGGGAAAGAGGGATAAGGATTTGCTGGTGCAGTTTCTTGAGAAACACAGCAAGGTGATGCCGCGGACAATGCTGCGCTATGCCATAGAGAAATTCCCGGAAGAAGAAAGGAAGGAGTTTATGAAACGTTGAAAGATTTCCATATCTTTGTCCGGAAGCGGAGATAAGCGGCACTTCGATATAAAAAATGAATGGATTCATTTTATTCTGCTCTCGGTTTGCACTATCTTTGTCGTTGTATAGATTGAATTTTAATGGAACAAGAAGATTTTAACATACGCGAGCATCAGCTCACCAGTAAGGAGCGTGACTTCGAGAACGCTCTCCGCCCTTTGAACTTCGAGGATTTCAGCGGACAGGATAAGGTGGTTGATAATTTGCGCATTTTCGTGAAGGCTGCCCGTCTCAGGGGCGAGGCCCTGGACCATGTGTTGCTTCACGGTCCTCCCGGATTGGGAAAGACCACACTTTCCAACATTATAGCCAATGAATTGGGAGTAGGTTTCAAGATTACTTCCGGTCCGGTGCTCGACAAGCCGGGCGACCTGGCAGGCGTACTCACCAGTCTGGAGCCGAACGATGTGCTTTTCATCGACGAGATACATCGGCTGAGTCCCGTAGTGGAAGAGTATCTGTATTCGGCAATGGAAGACTACCGCATCGACATCATGATAGACAAAGGCCCGTCGGCGCGAAGCATACAGATTGATTTGAATCCGTTTACGCTGGTGGGGGCCACCACCCGCAGCGGTTTGCTGACGGCTCCGCTACGTGCCCGTTTCGGCATCAATCTCCATCTGGAGTATTATGACGATGATGTGCTGAGCGGTATTATCCGCCGTTCGGCAAGCATACTGGACGTACCCTGCTCCACAAGAGCCGCTTCGGAAATCGCAAGCCGCAGTCGCGGTACGCCGCGTATCGCCAATGCTTTGCTGCGTCGCGTGAGGGACTTTGCACAGGTGAAAGGTTCGGGCAGCATCGATACGGAAATCGCCAATTTCGCACTCGAGGCGCTTAACATTGACAAGTACGGACTGGATGAGATAGACAATAAGATACTTTGTACGATTATCGATAAGTTCAAGGGCGGTCCGGTGGGACTTACAACCATCGCTACGGCCTTGGGAGAAGATGCGGGAACCATCGAAGAAGTTTATGAACCGTTCCTGATAAAGGAAGGCTTCCTGAAACGCACTCCCCGCGGTCGTGAAGTAACGGAACTGGCCTATAAACATTTGGGGCGGAGCCTCTACAATAGCCAGAAGACGTTATTTAATGATTGACGCTTATTGATAAGCAATCGGTTAGAGAGTATAATAAAACACTGAATAACGTGGCTGGATTGAAATCATTGGCAAAAGAAACTGCCATTTACGGGTTGAGCAGTATTGTGGGGCGTTTCCTCAACTATCTGTTAGTGCCCGTATACACCATGGCCTTGTCTGCACAGTCGGGGGGCTATGGCGTTGTGACTAATATCTATGCGTGGGTGGCACTGTTGCTGGTGCTGCTGACGTGCGGCATGGAAACGGGCTTTTTCCGCTTTGCCAATAAAGGAGAGGACGACCCGATGCGGGTGTATTCCACAACATTGCTCAGCGTAGGCATCGGTGCGCTGACATTCCTTGCACTGGGACTGCTGTTTCTTCAACCGGTTGCCGACTGGCTGGAATACGGAGAGCATCCCTGGTACGTGGGAATGATGATGATTGTAGTGGCGATGGATGCCATTCAAAGCATTCCTTTCGCTTATCTGCGCTATAAGAAACGGCCCGTCAAGTTTGCAGCGCTCAAACTGCTGTTCATCTTCCTGAACATAGCCTTGAACCTGATTTATTATGTCTGGATGAAGGGCGATGATGTGGCGTATGCCTTCCTCTTCAATCTTGTGTGCACTTCTACCATCATGCTGTGCATGATACCCGAATTGCGCGGTTTCGCTTATGTACTGGACAGGAAACTGCTGAAGCGGATGCTTGCTTATAGCCTGCCGTTGCTGGTGTTGGGCATTGCGGGCATCCTGAATCAGGTGGCGGACAAGATTATCTTTCCCTTTGTCTACCCCGACCAGGCGGAAGCCACCGTACAACTCGGCATCTATGGAGCCGCCAGCAAGATTGCCATGGTGATGGCGATGCTGACACAGGCTTTCCGCTACGCCTACGAGCCTTTTGTATTCGGCAAGAGCCGCGATAAGGACAACAAGCAGGTGTATGCGCAGGCCATGAAGTTCTTTATCATCTTTACACTGGTGGCTTTTCTGGCAGTGATGTTCTATCTGGATATTCTCCGCTACATCATCGGCCGCGACTATTGGCCGGGGTTGCGTGTTGTGCCCATTGTAATGGCTGCGGAAATCTTCATGGGAATTTATTTCAATCTCTCTTTCTGGTACAAGCTGATTGACGAAACGCGTTGGGGAGCTTATTTCTCACTGATAGGCTGCACGATTCTGGTGGTGATGAATATCTTTTTAATTCCGAAGTTCGGGTATATGGCTTGTGCATGGGCCGGATTTACGGGTTACGGCGTTGCGATGCTGCTCTCTTATTTTGTCGGTCAGAAGAAATACCCGATTCAGTACGATTTAAAGTCGATAGGGTGCTATGTGCTGTTGGCTGCGGTGCTTTATGTAGCTGCGGAATGTGTACCTATTGAAAACATCTGTCTGCGTATGACGTTCCGTACGCTGTTGTTATGCCTGTTTATAGCCTATATTATAAAGCGCGATTTGCCGCTTAGTCAAATACCTGTTATCAATCGTTTTATCCGAAAATAGAATTATTTTTATGGAACAGCCTGTCAATCCCAACCGGAATGTATTTGCCGTCAAGAACTTCCTGAAAGAGTATCTCGATTTGCGCAAAGATAAAGACAATGAACTTGCCACTGTAGACTCCATCCGCAAGGGTGTCGAGTTTAAAGGGGCCAATTTATGGATTCTGATATTTGCTATCTTTATGGCTTCACTCGGTCTGAATGTCAATTCTACCGCTGTAATTATCGGTGCGATGCTTATCTCGCCGTTGATGGGACCTATCATGGGAGTGGGGCTTTCAGTGGGTCTGAACGATTTCGAGCTGATGAAGCGCTCGTTGAAAAGTTTCCTGATAACTACGCTGTTCAGTGTCACCACGGCTACCGTCTTCTTCCTGGTAAGCCCGGTTGCCGAGGGGCAGTCGGAGTTGCTGGCGCGTACCTCACCGACGATTTATGACGTATTCATCGCACTGATGGGCGGTCTTGCGGGAGTAGTGGCACTCTCCACGAAGGAGAAAGGCAATGTGATTCCGGGTGTCGCCATTGCCACGGCATTGATGCCGCCGCTGTGTACGGCAGGTTATGGACTGGCAACGGGAAACCTGATTTATTTCCTCGGTGCATTCTACCTTTATTTCATTAACTCCGTATTCATCAGTCTGGCTACTTTTATCGGCGTACGGGTAATGCACTTCCAGCGCAAGGAGTTTGTGGATAAGAACCGTGAAAAGAAGGTGCGGAAGTATATCGTGCTGATAGCTGTCCTTACGATGTGTCCGGCGGTGTATCTCACAGTGGGAATTATTCAGGATACCTTCTTTGAAAGTGCTGCCAACCGCTTTGTAAACGAGCAGCTTGCCTTTGAGAATACGCAGGTATTGGATAAGAAAATCCACCATGAGGGCAAGCACCATGAGATACGGGTGGTCCTGATAGGTCAGGAAGTGCCGGAAGCCTCTATTGCCATCGCCCGCAGTAAAATGAAAGATTATAAATTGGACAATACCAAGCTGGTTGTGCTCCAGGGAATGAATAACGAGTCGCTGGATATGTCGTCTATCCGCGCCATGGTTATGGAAGATTTCTACAAGAACAGCGAACAGCGTCTGGTGGAGCAGAAGCAGCAGATTTCTTCTTTGGAAAAGGACTTGGAACAGTACCGTAAATACGATGAATTAGGCAAAAAGATTATCCCTGAGCTGAAGGTGCTTTATCCCTCCGTCAAGTCGGTTTCCATTTCGCACGCGCTTGAGCTGACGGTCGATTCGGTACGGATAGATACCGTTACGCTTGCCGTCCTGAAGTTCGGCAAGCATCCGGATGCCCGTGAAAGGGAGAAAATAACCGAATGGCTGAGAGCGCGTACGGGTTCCGAAAAGCTGAGGCTGATTGCGGAGTGATGTCCGGATGCGGTGAAAGAGAAGCGTCCGGCCGCACAGGCTGTCGGTGTGGGAGTACAAAACGGGCAGGCAAACTTATATAAAGTTAAGTAGAGAACGATATGGTTTTGAGATTTGTAGCAGTGGTTGTTTGCTGCCTTTCTGCGTGGGTGGTGCAGGCGGATGAGGGCATGTGGATGCTGGGTAATCTGAATAAACAGACGCGCCGGGCAATGAAAGAGCTCGGTTTGCAAATGCCGGCAGACAAGCTATACAGTGCCAGACGTCCCTCATTGAAAGATGTCGTAGTGAGTTTCGGCGGTTTCTGTTCGGGGGTGGTCGTGTCGGAAGACGGACTGGTATTTACGAATCACCATTGCGGTTTCAGCAGCGTCCAGCAGCATTCTTCCGTGGAGCATGACTATCTGAAAGACGGCTTTGTGGCACGTAACCGCAGCGAGGAATTGCCGAATCCGGAGCTTTATGTCCGCTTTCTGCTGCGGACGGAGAATGTAACGAAACGGGTGCTTGGTGCGGTAAAGCCGGAGATGACCGAGCCGGAGCGTTCCGGTGCGGTGGATTCGGTGATGTTTGCCATCAGTGAGGAAGTGGCGCGTAAGGACTCTACTTTGGTGGGAATTGTAGATGCGTGCTATGGCGGCAATGAGTTCTGGCTGTCTGTTTACCGCGACTATAACGATGTCCGGCTGGTATTTGCACCGCCTTCCTCGGTAGGCAAGTTCGGTTGGGATACGGACAATTGGGTGTGGCCGCGTCATACGGGCGATTTCTGCGTATTTCGCATCTATGCCGGTAAGAACAACCGCCCGGCGGATTATTCGCCGGAAAACGTCCCTTATCATCCCGAATACGTAGCGCCGATTTCTCTGGACGGGTATAAAGAGGGTTCTTTCTGCATGACATTGGGCTATCCGGGCAGCACGGAGCGTTACCTCTCTTCGTTTGGCATCGAAGAGATGATGAACAACGGCAATCAGGCACAAATAGATGTCCGGGGCATCAAGCAGGCTATCTGGAAGCGCGAAATGGACAGGCGAGACAGTATCCGCATAAAGTATGCTTCCAAATACGATGAAAGCTCCAATTACTGGAAGAACAGCATCGGGGTGAACCGGGCTATCCGGAAATTGCATGTCTTGGAAAAGAAGCGTGCCATGGAGCGGGAGCTTCGCCGCTGGATACAACAGACACCCGGAGAACGTGAGAAGCTGTTGCGGTTGTTTCCCGATTTGGAACTGGACTATAAAAATACCCGTGAAGCCAACTGTGCTTTGGCCTATTTTGCCGAATCTTTCTTGAATGGTCCTGAACTGATACAATTGGCGTTGTCCATTTTGAATTTTGATTTTGAAGGGGAACGGAAAACGGTTGAGGCCAATCTGAAGGCAATTGTAGAAAAGTACGCCAATCTGGATTTGGAAATCGACAAGGAAGTCTTTACCGCCATGGTGAAAGAATATCGTTCCAAGGTCGATTCTACCTATTTACCGGAGTTTTACGGTACGATTGCCACCCGGTACGGCGGTAACGACAAGGCCTATGCGGATAGTTTGTATGCCGCTTCGGAACTGACTACCCCTCGCGGATTAAAACGTTTTCTGGAGCGGGACACTACCTATAACATCTATGACGACCCTGCCATAAACCTGGGCATAGACCTGATTGGCAAGATGTTTGAAATCAATATGCAGACGAGAGAGTCCGCCATGAATATCGCCCGTAATGAGCGCTTGCTGAATGCTGCCGTACGCAGGATGTATTCATCGCGTAATTTCTATCCGGACGCAAATTCCACCATGCGTTTGAGTTTCGGTACGGTATGCGGATACACCCCGTTTGACGGTGCTGAATACGATTATTATACCACGACCAAAGGTATTCTTGAAAAGGTAAAGACCCATGCAGGCGATGTGGATTTTGAGGTGCAGCCGGAACTTCTTTCTTTGTTCTCCAACCGCGACTTTGGCAGATATGCCGGTGAAAAGGGAGAAATGAATGTTTGCTTTATCTCCAATAACGATATAACCGGCGGCAATTCGGGAAGCGCCATGTTCAATGCCAGAGGCGAACTTCTGGGACTGGCTTTTGACGGCAATTGGGAAGCGATGAGCAGCGATATACTCTATGAACCGAAGATGCAGCGCTGTATCGGGGTCGATGTGCGCTACATCCTGTTCATGATAGAGAAGTACGGCAAAGCCGGAGATTTGATACGGGAGTTGAAAATTGTTTCCGGAAAATAGCCGGTTATGCGATTCCCCTGATGCGGTCGTCGAAAGCGGACAATGCCGCTTTGGCCCCTTCACCCATAGCTATGATAATCTGTTTGTAGGGTACGTCGGATACGTCTCCGGCTGCATAAACACCCGGAAGCGTGGTGCGGCAGAATGCGTCTGTCTTGATTTCACCGGTCGGTGTCGTTTCCAATGCGTCCCGGAAAGGTGCGCTGTTGGCTGCCAGACCGATTTGTACGAAGATACCGTCCAAAGGATAGTCGCGCTCCTCGTTGGTGATGCGGTCTTTGATGCGGATACCGGTTACTTTCTCTCCGTCGCCCGTCACTCGGGTGGTTTGTGAAGAAGTGAATATCTCCACGTTGGGAAGGCTTCCGGCTTTTTCCTGCAATACCTGGTCGGCTTTTAGCGTATCGGCAAACTCGAAGACGGTAACTTTCCTGCAGATTCCCGCCAGGTCGATGGCCGCTTCTATGCCGGAGTTCCCGCCGCCGATGACGGCTACATGCTTGCCTTGGTAGAAGGGACCGTCACAATGCGGGCAGAAGGCTACACCGCGTCCGAGGTATTCGGCTTCTCCCTCTACGTTCAGTTTACGCCAGCTTGCGCCTGTGGCAATGATTACCGCAGGGGCTGTAAACGTTTCTCCGCCACCGGAGAAAACCTTTTTCTCTTTGCCCTGAAGCTCTGCTCTTTCAATCTTCCGGTCTTCAAAAATCTCTATCGGGTAATGTTCTATGTGCGTCCTGAGTGCGTCGGCAAGCTGTGAACCTGTTGTCCGGGGTACGGAGATGAGGTTCTCGATGCCTACGGTTTCTTTTACCTGTCCGCCTATTCGTTCGGCAATAATGGCTACGCGCAATCCTTTGCGGGCGGAATAAACGGCTGCCGAAGCCCCGGCAGGACCTCCGCCCAGGACCAGCACGTCGAACTCCCTTAAGACGGGTGCTGCATTCTCTTGCGGCAGGCTGCCGAAGGTATCTTCCAGTTTTTTCAGGAGTTCCCCTAAAGAACCGCGTCCCACATGAAGTTGCTTCCCATTGGCGTAAACGGACGGTACGGCTTGTATTTTCAGCGCATCCGCTTCTTCCTGAAAGACGGCTCCGTCTATTGTGTCGTGGGTGATATAGGGATGCAGCAGTGCTACGGCATTGAGCGCCTGCACAATGTCCGGGCAGTTGGTACAGGCCAGCGACACATAAGTTTGCAGATGGATTGGGCCTTGCAATGCCTTGATGCGGCGGCCGATACCCTCGTCCGGGAGATTTTTGCCCTTTCCATCGGCATTTAGCACGGCAAGAAGCAGCGAACTGAATTCATGTCCGCCCGGAACGGCACGGAATTTTATTCCGGTTTCTTTCCCTTCTTTCAGGAGCGTAAACTCCAGTTTGGGTTCATCGGTTTCGGTCACCTGGCAGGACAGTTTGTCGGAACAGCTCGCTATGTCATTCAGAAAATCAATCATCTCACCGGCCTGTTCATGTTCCGGATTGCAGGTGATGTGAAAGGTATAGCGGGCTTCCAATGGTTGGAATATGCTCCGCACTTGGTCTAATATAGTTGCTTCTAACATGATGATGCAGGTTTTTAAATGTTGGAGTATAAAAAGAGACTATCTCATTTCTTGTACTCTTGCAAGGAAGAAATGGAGATAGTCTTTACATAGTAATGTCTATCGTATGGGGGTACGATTAAATCTTGCCGACTAAATCGATGCTCGGCTTCAACGTTGCACCGCCTTTCTTCCATTTGGCGGGACAGACTTCACCGTCGTGAGTGGCTACGAATTGCGCAGCTTCCACCTTACGGAGCAGTTCGTCCGCATTGCGTCCGATGTTGTTGTCCTGAATCTCGGCAATCTTGATTTTTCCTTCAGGATTTACAAGGAATGTACCGCGATAAGCCATACCTTCTTCTTCGATCATCACACCGAATGCACGGCTCAATGTTCCTGTCGGGTCTGCCAACATCGGGTATTTAATCTTGCGGATGCTTTCGGAAGCATCGTGCCATGCTTTATGTACAAAGTGAGAGTCTGTACTTACGGAATAGACCTCTACGCCCATGGCTTGGAACTGGTCGTATTTTTCTGCAATATCCACCAGTTCGGTAGGACATACAAACGTAAAATCTGCCGGATAGAAGAAGAAAATGGCCCATTTGCCTTTTACATCTTCGTTAGTTACTGTTTTGAAACTTCCGTTTTGGAAGGCCTGAACTTTGAATTCAGGGAGTTGAGAGTTGATAATCGGTTCCATAATTATACTTTTTAAAAGGTTTGGTTTTTGTTTTACCGGTGCAAAGATTGTGCAGACCGAATGCAGAAGCAGGCTTGCCTGATTATGCCGAGGTGCAGCCGATCTTTGCTTTTCCTGTTTGCAAAAATATAGCATTTTTCTCCGGTAGAACAAAAAATCCGATTGAAAGGTTTTATGGAGCGATAGGTAAAATCTATAATTGCTGCATGTCTTCATCTCCTTTGAGGGCCAGGTCAGCCTTTACATCTTCTTTTGCGGGAGTGATGACCACTACCAAAGGTGGATAAATCAGTTTGACCAGCCGTTCTAGGTCCTCGTTGTGCATGCGGATGCACCCTTCGGAGGCACGGGTACCGATACTTTCGGGCAGGTGGGTGCCGTGGATGCCTATGCCTTTTTGTCCCGGTACGGACAGGCGGATGAAATGATTGCCGTATGCTCCGCTGATTTCTCCTTTGCCGTCGCCGAAGTCGTGCATCCAGCCGGAGGCGTCTTGAATGTCACTTACCTGAAAGACTCCTTCGGGGGTTCGCATGTCTCCCTTTTTCCGTTTGTTGCCGTAGTTCTTGCCGGTGGCCACCGGGGCGCAGAGCAGTTCGTTTCCTCTGTAGTCAATCAGCCGCAACTTCATCTCTTGCTTGGAGATGAGGATGATGCGCGCATTCTCTACCCGTTGCATCTCCTGGCGGTGGGCATGTCCGGCATATGCTATGTAAAGCCCCATTCCTCCTATTATCAGGAGGAACAGGGAATATAGGTGTATGTGCTTCATTTTAGAAATTTACATTTAGTCCGGCACCTGTGTCAAATACGATTCTTGCACCTGCATAGCTGCTTTGCACGCTTCGGATATAGCCGTCGGCGGGGGCGGCAGTGTCAAAGCGGAAGATGGGGCGTTCGGTTTCGTCTTCGAAGGAATAGCAGGCAAGTGTCCGTTCTCCGGTCGCGTTGTTCTTTACAATAAAGATGAAGTCCGTAAACTTGCTGTCCTTGTTGTAGAGGCGGGGATAGAACACGGTGTTGGGCTTCTGGTCTTTCTGCTTCGTGTAGATTTGCCAGCCGGTGCTTCCGCTGCTCAGGGCGTGGCTCTTGTAGTAGTCCAGGATGGCAAGGCGGCATTTGGAAGAGATGATGCAGTCGCGTGCGTCCATATTGCCCCATGCACCGTGCATCAGGTTGAAGTCTGCCGGGTTCAGCAGGTAGGCCGATGCCACATATCCGGTGGTTCCGTTGGCTTTTACCTCTGCCCATTCGCCGGAGATGCTGTAGGTTATCAGTTCGCTTCCATAGGGAAGCTTGTTCAATACGTTGTATTCCACACCGGCCACTTGCGAGGAGCGCAGGAACACGTTGGTGGCCACCACGTAGGTGCGCAGCGCGTCGCGGTCTTTGGCGTAGGGCACGTACCAGGTGAAGTAGCCGGCGATGAGGCCGATGACGATGACAGCTGCCGCGGCAATCCCTATCGCCATGCCGTTGCTCTTCTTCGTTTGCACCGGAGGCAGGAGAGCAGAAACGCTCTGCCGGCTTTGATACGGCGGTTGGCTTGGGGCTGGCTGTGATGCCGGTGCCGACGGTGCCACTGTTTCCGTTTGGGGTGGCGTTTGCACCGGAGGGCAGGTGGCGGTGCTTGATTGCGGCTGTTGGGGAACCTCTGCCTGTATGGCTGCCGGCGGCAGGAGTGTGGTTCCCTCTTGCACCGGTTGTTCGATAATAGGCTCCTGCTCCTCGTTCAGGCATTGTTCGATATAAGCCAGTGTGTCTTCCGCCTCCTTGATTTGCTTTCCGCTTTTTGCGAACTTTATCAGGTTGCTGAAGAAGGTAAAGACGGCACATATAGGAGCCAGTGCGATGATGAATACCAGTTTGAACAAGAGACGGAACGCCCAACCGAACATCAGGTCTATCATGTCGCTCTTACGGCTATCGTTGAAATCATCTATGAGACGCTGTTCGCGGCTGCGGCGTGAACCCTTGAAAGCTGTCGGGATGCCTGCCACGCCGGCTATAATCCATACGTTCATAATGTCTGCCCCGCTGGAATAGGCTATCAGTCCTATCCCAAGGAACAAACCGCTGAAGATGAACTTGACCAACGACCACAGCCGGGCTTTCCGGGCATCGTTCAGTTCTTCTTCGGTCATTGGCTTGCTACAGTTCATACATACAACTTTCCCGTTGTATGTGTATATGGCTTTATCCATACACTCCCGGCACAGTCCCACTCCGCACTTCTCGCATTGTATCACTGCCGGCTTGTTTTCGTGAAAAAAGCAATTCATGATAATAAATTGTTAGGTTTGACTGATGATTATTGTCTGGCATCATAGATGCTTTTTATCTCGGCTGCCGAGAGACGTCGGGTGTCGTAGACGCGGAAATTGTCTACAGTCATATTGGTTCCGTTCAAGGTACTGGTGTACAGCTTGGCACTGCCACCCAAGACGAACTTGATTCCTGAGCCGTAGCTGTTGCTGCCTGTTTCGCCTTCAGTGAACGGATTGGCGTCTTCCGTCACGACATCCACAAGCTGACCGTCCACATAGAGATTGGTTGTAATAGTGGCATACGTTGTTTTATTGAAGTCCGAAGTCAGTGCCACGTGATGCCACTTGCCGTCCGTAAGCGTGGGGTGCATGAATGTACCGGTCTTTGAATACTGGTAGTTGTTATTGTAAAGTGTGACGATGAACTTCAATGCACCATCCATCATGCTGAGCGTAAACATTGATTGGTTTTGATGGGAAGACACCATATAGAAGATGTTGCCGTCACCGAAGTCCTTTCCCCAGAAGCTGATGGTCATGTCTCGGGAGTCGATGATGGGCTTGGCTACCACGAACGAGCTGTTGTCGGTACGGTTGAACTTCACGGCTTTAGAACCTGCCGCAACCCCTTCGACAAATGTCGGGGAATTAGCACCGAAGCCGTGGACTGCATTCTCGGTAGCATCGTTGAAGTCGTCATCGAACTTGTAGTAGACGTACATCCCTTCGGGAACCACCGTACCGGCTATGGCACTGCCTTTCGCGGCGGTCACTGCCACTTTTTCTTCTTGTGTTCCGTCCGAAACCGTAATGGTGGCATTCAGTGTTTGCGGCATGGTGGAGCGGTTCAGTGTCACTGTTACTTCCGAAGAACCTTGTGCCGGCACTTTGCCGGAAGTGGCAGAAACGGAGAGACATCCGTCAGACACATTGGTGATGTTCCAACTTAGTTCCGCATTGCCCGTGTTACCGATGTTCAGTTTCATCTCTGTCTGCTCTTCTCCGAAGTCCAGGTTTTTCGGAGAGATGGAGAGTACGGCTTTTGCCTTGACGGCTTTCACGGTGACGGCTTCTTCTTTCGTGCCGTCCGAGACGATGAAGGAAGTGCTCAGGTCACCGGTCATTTTGCTTCTGTCCAGCTTCACCTGCACTACTTTATTGCCTGCAGGGGCCACTGTACCTTCGTTTTCGGAGACGGTGATGCAGTCCGAAGTGATGCCTTCAATCTTCCAGTTAAGGTTTGCCTCGCCCGTGTTCTTTATCTCCAGAGTCTGCTCTTGTGCGCTGTCGCCAAAGTCCAGCGTGGTGGGAGATACGCCCATTTCGGGCTTTTTGCCGTCTTTGGGTGAGCAGGAGACGGAGATGGGGAACGAGTTGCCGAAAGCGGAGAGATTCACCACGACAGACTTCGATTCTCCCAGCTTGTCGCGATTGGCGGAGAAGACGATGCTCTGTGTTTTGTTGCTGCCGATTCGCCCGGCTTTCGGATTGGCGGAAAGCCAGCTGTTGCTGCCTAACTCCAGTGTCCATTCCGTTTCCGTATTTCCGTTGTTGGTGATGGTGACGGACATCTCTTCCTGCGTGCTCCCGAAGTTCAGCGAAGAGGGGGTTATCGTAATCTCTGCATCCTTCTTTTCGGGTGTGAGCCGCATGTCGCCGGAGGCGGCTTGCCCCACTAGTACGTTCACCGACTTGGTATTCGTCACATATTCAGCTTTCTGCGCCTGCACCTGATACTGCTGCGCTTTGAGGTCAAGGAATTCATACGTACCGTCGCTGCCTGTGGTGCGCGACAGTCCGCCGGGTGTCAATGTGATGGTCACTCCTTGCAGCACTTCGCCGCTTTTGTTGTCGGTCACTTTTCCGTAGATGGAGCCGGTGGTGTCTTCTTCACTGCTGGTACATGCTCCTACAATTATCAGAAGGAGCATTATTCCTGCTTTTACAATTAGTTTGTTCATCATTATTTTTGTTTTGGTTTATTTTAGTTTGATAATCTGTATCGGCGCTTCCATAAGGTGCGGAATCCCCATTCAAAAGTCGGCAACGATGTACGTGGGGTCGCGAGGCAGATACTTTGCACCTTCCACGGTGACATAGTCGCCTGTCGTGTCGGGATTGCTGAAGCGGACGGCCGTTGCCAGATGTTTGCCCGGATAATAGGCAAGTACTACCGGCATCTTCAGCAGATGGCGCACCAGCTGGGCAAACAAGATGGAGCGGTCTTCGCAATCGGAGTAAGAGGAAGCGATGGTCTCTTCGGCGAAGAACCATTTCTCGTAGCCGAACTGTTCTTCGTCCGTCTTGTATTGAAACGCATATTGCACGAAGTGCAGCAGATGGTTGATGGCGGTTTCTTGCGTCATGCCTTGCAGGGCAGGTGCTAATTGCCGCTCCACGCTTTCCAGAAATACGGGGTCCGGGGCAGCTTGCCCATAGACAGCAAAGCTGACGCAAGGCAGCGTGGCGTAAAAGTCCACCAAGTTCTTGTTGTATGCCAGGCGGTAATCGCTCCGGCGGTCGTTCAGTGTCTTGGTGCGCACGTCGGTGGCCAGGCGCGGAGATTCCGGCAGGGAAACATCTGCCGGTCGTCGGGCAATGGCATGGTTCAGCGCATAGCATTTCACCGATGAAAGGGAGCGGTGCTTCCGGTCGATGACCGAATAGCGGATGCCTTGTTCCGTAGGGAAGGTGAAGTAGAGGGCATTGTATGCCTCGCTGCCGAAGGCTATCAGAGGAAGCAATTCTTGTTCCGTCCGTCCGGTCTTGGCTTTGCAGCCCAATTGGTTGAGAGTAAATACGGAAAATACGGTCTGTTCGTTCTCGCTGCCTTGCGGACAATAAGCCTTGAAGACATCACCGATGAGCAGGTACAGCCCCCAGTCGTTCAGTCCCAATAGTGATTTCAGCTTTCCAATGTGGGTGGTCCACACCTCGTAGGGCATGGCGGAGAGCGCGTTCCAGTAAGCGGCGACGTGCGGCTCGTCTGCACCGGCCAAGCGGGGAAAGCGTGCCGTAATCTTGGGCAATAGGATGGCAGTCCCGAAAAAAGAAGCTTCCACTTCCATTCCTTTACTGTCTTGGAAGGGCTTCTGCGGCAGGGGCGGTTTCTTGTCGGCATCCGGCAGCGGAAGAGGAGCCGGAGGGAGTTCGGTTTCCCCCTTTACCGGCTGCTTCGTCGGGGCAGGACGCTGTTTGGAGGGGTCGAAAGTCTCGGGTGGAACGGGATGCTTGATGGGCTGCTCGGGCTTCGTCAAGGGACAGTCCGACCACGCTTCCGCCAAGTAACGTCCGAACTCCCGGTTGACGGAATCGGAATAGGCTTTGAAATCTGCTTCGTCCTTATCCGAATAAGCCTTGAATGCCGTTTCTTGTTCACGGGCATATCGTTCAAAGTCATCCTGCCCGCAGATGCCGCTCCAGGCGGGGAGCAGCATTGCCAGCAGATAGAATGTTTTTTTCATGACTTTTGTGTTAGGTGTTAAACTTGGTTCAGAAACGGATTGCCAGGGCGATGCCTCCGCTTTGGGGAGATGCGTAGGGAGCCATGCGTAGTTGGGCATCTCCTAAGCTAATTCCTTTCTTCTTGCCTTTGGCGGCGATACCGTCTATCACATTCCACACGTAGAGCACGGCGGCACCGGCGATGAATCCGTTGCGCACGTTGGCACAGTTGTCGCGTTTGTCGGCATAATTGCGGATTTTCCCGGCATCGTGCGTGGACTTCAGCTTGGAATCGTAGGAGGCGCGCATGCACTCCGTTGCCACGATTCCGCCCACGCAGGCGGCTTCGCCTATGATGAAGAAAAGTCCCTTTCCCGTACTGCCTTTGTGCAGTTGTGCCATGCCGGGCACAAAGACACGGGCTGAGAAAGGATAGCGTCCGGTGAGCTGGGCATTATAGCCCTTCATCTGCTTGTCGAACGAGGTGTCTTTGAAGCTTGCGCTGTTCAGCGAGTAGAAGTCGTCCGTGCCGTTCACGTTGCGCTGCACTTGTATCAGGATGTATATCTTCACCCGGTTGGCAGATAGGACGATGGGTTCTGTAGAGGTTACGATACGCCGCTTCATGCGGTTGAACTTCACTACGGCATTGATGCCGTTCGTTGCCACGGCATTGATGTCTTGTGCCGTGATGCCCACCACGCCCAGCTCGTGCAGGGACTTCTGTAGGGCATCTGCCCAGGCCATGTTGGTGGCTTCTGTCTCTGTGCGGCCTTCGCCCACACCCCAGTTTACAAAGTAATTGGCTTCTGCGGGCGTTTGGGGCACTTGTCTTGCCCAAAAAGGACGAAGTTCTGTTACGGCTTGGGGAAAGGCATCCATGCAGATAAGCATAAGTGCTATGAGGAATATAAGTTTTTTCATTCTTCTTCTTTATTTGTTGTACAGTTAAATGATTTGAAAGCCGGAGGTGTATGTACGTCATTGGCTACCTGGCACAGTACATAAACCCGATAGCCGCGCCGGGTGACGAGCGATTCGGTATATTGGCATACCTTGTTGATGGGAATCTTCACGTAACGGGAGGTCTCCGCTAAGAGGCTGTCACCTTGTATCTTTTCCAGCTTCCTCATGTCTACGGGGATTCCTATGGCGAAAGCACTCTCCATGATGGCCATGACGAAAGCTTTCCGTCCGGCCTCTTCCTCCGTCAGCCCTGTCCCTTGAGACACTCTGTAATAATAGGTCTGCGTGCGCGAGGGAGGTGATTGTACCCAATCGGGAAGATGCTGGGCAAAGCCATTTCCGACTATGCCCAGCAACAATATAAAGAGCGGATAGCGTTTCATTGTCCTGACATTATTTCATTGCATCCACTTCTTCTTTCTGCTTGGCTGCACCGGCTGCCAATTCCTGGTCCATCTTCTCGAAGAACTTCTTCTTGTCGTAATCTACTTTGCGGACTTCCAACTCTTCGGCCAGCCCTTTCTTGGCATCTTCCAGCAGTATGTGCACTGCTACATAGCCCACGTACCCTCCGGTAGCGCTTTGCGTGAACTTACGGCATACGGCATTGGCATATTTGTCTATCACTTTAGTGCCTATGGCCTTGGCACCGCCTTCCAGGGAGCTTTCGTACATTTTTTTGCCTGCGGGCACGTTGGTGTCCTTGCTGTAGTCCTCCAATGCATTCTTTATCATGCCCACGTAGCGGGATGCGATGTCGGCAATGGCTACGCGGTTGGCATCGGTGATGGCCCTTGCACGGTCTGGGCGGTCTTCGGCAATGCCGAGGCCTGCCATATATTCGCCCGGTTTGTCGTAGGCGTCGTCAATGCAGAATGTGGTAAGCTCTATTTCGCCATTAGGAAGTTTGGGAGTGGCAGCGGCAACGGGCTCCTGGGCAGGTACATATACCTTTTTCGTACAAGAAG
>ENA-UEQB01000686-UEQB01000686.1-human-gut-metagenome-genome-assembly--contig:-NODE-686-length-31684-cov-12.289778_pt1 | contig 31684 bp, 32 predicted proteins | sample MGYA00242901_ERZ507918 | MGnify/ENA primary metagenome ERZ507918 (study PRJEB26167, sample SAMN06115405) | human gut metagenome | host: Homo sapiens | place: China:Sichuan | collected 2016-04-06... | reverse complement strand
CGTTAACATTTCCCCTATCAGGAAGGCTGCCGTCGAACCCGCAGGACTGTAACCGAGTGGCTCGTTTGAGCGAAACGGCTCCAGCCGTTTTGCAAGCTGGTACGAGTAATCCGTATCAATATTTTTTATGACCGCTTCCTGCATTGTCATGTGTGTCACACCTTCTTTTTTGCCGATTTCTGAGTTCAATTTTATTTTTATTATTTGTTCTGATTTCTGTTTCCGTATAAATAGGATCTTCTGCATTTTGATCATCTACGATGGAACTGTCAGGAATAAACGCTCCATCAATATCTGCAATATGGATAATTCCTAAAAAATCAGTTTTTTGGAGTCGGTATTGAATTCGATATTGACGAACACACTCCTCCACTTTTTTTATAACATTCCCCGGATGTGTTCCTCTTTTTGTTGTTATATCCCCAAAAGTAACATGCACATAGACTTTTTCGTCATTAAAAATTTTTTCTAGAATCACCCCCAATGCTGTTTCATCCGAAGGTCCTTCAACAATTACAAAAACAACCTTTTTCAAGCCTTCTTTACTCATGGGTCACTCCTGCAGCTTCACGCAAGGCAAAGGCAATTTCTGCATTACTGGTTGGATTGTAGATATTCTCTGGACCGCTACCTAATAAAATCTTCCTGAAATAAAAATCCCGAAGATTATTTGTTGTTTTTACTCCGGTTAAACGCGTATAACGATTGAGCGGATCCGTAGTCGTAAATGCAATAAAGTCTTTTTTGAGTGTCTCTAACGGACGAAGATTATGTGATGTAAAAATTAACTGGCCCTTCCCCTGTTCAGCAATTATCTTGAGTATTTCACCCAGTAAATATTCAAAAATTCCGGAGTCTAATTCATCAATGGCCACAGTAACATGAGGATTATTAAAGACCGAAATTAAAAGATGGAGAATAGAAACAATTTTGATAATACCCTCAGATTCACAACTTAAGGGCAGTTCTTTGCCATCTCTTATAGAAGTCAGTTGAACATTGAGCCCTTTGTTACCATCTTTCATCAACTGTGAATTTAGGATCACAACACCAATTGTCATTCCGGGAATAATTTGCGACAAAACCCCATTTATCCCTTTGATCGTAGCTTGCACTGATTCTTTTAAATCTTCTCTAATTAGAGTTGGTCTATCTAAGTAAAAAGGTAGGGCCACAGCGGTATTTTTATAGCTTATATGCAATTCCATCAATTGATAGCTACTTAAATGCGTGTCTCTGGTATCTAAGACAAATAAACAGTTAAGAGCGTAATACTTCATCCACGCAAGAATCAGTGTTACATCATTAGAAATATGTCTTTGAGATTCTGGCTTATGTTTTCTGGCTTCAGCACTGATTACCTGAAGTAACTCGGGTGAAAATACAAATGAACGTGAAAGCTCAGAAGACAACTGCTTTGCAACAATTAGCTTCGTATCATTACTTTTAGTATCACCCACTAATTCTGAGTATTTGCTTTGAGGTCCAAAAACGGAATCAACAGAAGTATTAATCACTTCCGCCATTCTTGATACTTGCGGTTCAAGCTTTGCAAATTTCAGGAGTTCGTCAAAAACTTCGATACGTTCTGTCTCTTGTGGTTCTGTAGCATCCTTTACTTCATGGAGTAGATCTAGTGATGCTGTTATCGGTTGTTTATGAAGCCGTATTTTGAATGAATAGAAAATTCTATAACTGTATTCACCCGTTGATAAATCAAATTTGAAGTCAAACTGAGCGTACTTTTTACCTAATCCAATTAACTTGGAATACTCTTGTGGAAGAGATTCACCGGATAAAAGCTTTTTAAGTAATCCTAATGAGTTAATTAAAGCCGTTTTACCTGAACCATTCTGCCCATATAATCCAAGTAAGCTCGCCTTTTGTAAGCCTCTAGGACTAAGGAAATTCAGATGACCCCTTTCAACATTTTTAACGTTTATCAAGTCAACTTCTGTTAACCTAAGCAAATTTGGCTTCATTCGATTTTTCCTTTACTAACAGAAATATCAATCATCAAATCGTAAAATCGGAATAAAAAATATCATTTTTTACAATGATAGAAGGAGTGGTCTATTTTTTCAAGAGATTGCAACCTTGTCATGAGACAAGATTAAGGGGCTTTTGAGCTGGCTTCCTTTTCTTTGTTAGTAAGCCTCATCGGCAAAAGCAAAATCAGCCCCACAACAAAGAACATCCCGGTGCAAAGAAGAGCCAACCGTTGATCATTATTGGTGATCCAGGTGATATAGCCGTAGGTCATGGGACCGATGATATTGGCAACCCAAAGAGCCATATTCCAGAAAGAATAGAAGGCTGCCCGATCTTTTTCAGGGGCGAGCACCCCCACTAAGGCTCGTCCTGCCGACTGGCTCGACCCCATGGCAATACCGGCTAAATTCGCAGCTACCCAAAAAATGGGCTTGGTTTGAGCAAAGTAGGCTACACCCACCATCGCTATCCAAATAAAAAGCGTGACGATTAACGCATTTTTATGACCGATTCTGTCTTCAACGCAACCGAAGGCAAAAGCGCCGATTGCTGCAGTAATATTGACAAGCAAAACTAAGAGAATGGTTTCATCGGGCGTAAAACCCATTGCCTGGTCTGCATAAACGGCAGCCAAAGTCACTACAACGGCAATGCCGCCCTGAAAGGATAAGCCGCTTGCAACAAGCCAGGCAAAGTTTTTGTGCTGAGGCAGACTTTTGAAGGTTTTTACCAAACTCGCCTGAGACTGCCTCACTAAGGGCCAAAAAGAAGCATTACTTCTGGGAATGGCTCTTTCTTTTAACCACAATGCCAAAGGCAGCGCCGCAACCAAAAACACAGCTGCAGTAATGAGCATAGTGTAGGGAACATAATCTTCGGCGCCTGCGCCCTCAGATTGCATGAAAAGCACTACTGCCAAACTTAAACCCAGCGTTAGGAGACCGCCGCAATAGCCAAAGCTCCACCCCCAGCCGGAGACCTTCCCCATGGAGCGTTCATCGGCAATTTCCGGCAAAAATGCAGAATTAAGCGTTTCTCCCACGTTATAGGCAAAGTTACTGATCACTACCATCAAAAGAGCCCAGACAATAGTGCCTTGCCCCGTGAAAGCCAACCCGACCGTCGCTGCAATACAAAGCGCACTCATTAAGACAGTCCAAAACTTTTTATTGGCTTTTAGGTCCGTGGCTGCGCCGATCAGGGGCATTAAGACAATGGCGAGAATATTGCTTGCCGCAATAACGCTTGTCCACAATAGTGTTGCCCAGGAAGCATCGGCACAGATGACGCTAACAAAATACGCATTGAAAACGGCCGTTAAGACGACCGTTGTGTAACCGGAATTGGCAAAGTCAAAGGCGGCCCATGACCAAACCTCTCTTTTTGAGACGCCCTCTTTTAAGTGTTCAATGGAAAAAAGCGACACGAGAACTTATCCTTTAAACATGAGCCAAGGTACGGATATGAGCAACAACGGCTCTTGAGAGACTTCGGGGTTCATAACCGCCTTCTAAAACACTCACAATTTTTTCACCACACACATTACGCGCAATATCATCAATGATTCTCGTGATATGAGCATAGTCAAGATCGGAAAATTCCAATCCTGTCATGGTATCTGACCGGTGAGCATCAAAGCCGGCTGAAATAAAAATAATCTGCGGATTACATTGTCTCAATAACGGTTCCCACTCCGAACGAATAATTTCACAGGCTCTCTCTCCCGTGTCTCCCGCAATTAATCCGCTTTTATGGACATTATCCGCAGAACTTTCCAAAGCCGGATACGGGAAAATATCTTTTTCAAAAAAGGAGAAAAAGCTGATGGCTTTTTGTCCTGCCAAAATGTCTTCGGTTCCGTCTCCGTGGTGCGCATCAATGTCAATCACGGCAATACGCTCAAGATTTAAAACGTCTCGGGTATATAAAGCCGCGATGGCAACATTATTTAAGATGCAAAAACCGCCTGCTGAAGCTCGGTGAGCATGGTGTCCCGGAGGTCTTACACAGCAAAAAGCATTGGTAAGCTTCCCCTGATGAACACTCTCGAGCGCATCAAGCACGCACCCCGCACTTTCAAGCGCCGCCGTCCACGATTCACTGCTCACAACCGTGTCTTCACTGATATGAACTAATTCACCCTCTCGACTGAGGATCGATGAGCGAACATGCTCAATGTAATCAGCTTCATGAGCTCTCAAAAGATCTGCAAGTTCGGCCTGACGGTGTGTTTGTTTATGCATAAACGCCCCTTCAAGACCAGAAGCCACAAGGCGCTCTTCAATCGCTCGAATACGGTTGGGCGACTCCGGACTCATGGGGCCCGTGATATGTCGATAGCAGGAATCGTGAGTAAATAGACCGGTTGACACAAAATATCCTTTTTCTTTTAATTTTAACTCAGAGAACTGCCGGGTCGGACAAAAATGAGAAGTAACTGAATTTTTTAATTATTCGCACCCTGGCGTACGAGTAAGGTCATATTTAAGAAACATGGGGCGAATGCGTAATAAATTCGGCAACTATAACGAACAAAATTCAAAATTTAATGATTTTGTTCGATATATCGAACAAAAATTATTGACTTTGGAAGTTTGTTCGGTATACCGAACAAAAATCTATTTTTATCCCAAACTGTTGAGACTACAAAAAAGGAATTGGCCACCAAGATTTGCCTCGTTAGCTCTTAAACGGCAACTGAGTTGAGTGTTTTCCTCAATAGGTGGGCTTTTGACAGAATTTTTGCCGCGTCTATTCATAAATTGCTTTAAAATTTAGGACTCGGTTTTAAAGATTTCACACTTTTTACATGAAGCGCTTACTCGACATTGTGCTCATACTGGCCTCACTGCCCGTTGTCCTGCCCGTGGCGCTTATTGTAGCCATTGCTATTAAAGTAGACTCCCCGGGACCTGTGCTTTACTGGTCGCCCCGAATCGGCAAAAACAGCAAACCTTTTCCCATGCCCAAATTCCGTTCCATGTGTATCGGAGCACCGGTGGTTTCAGCGGAAGAGTTTAAAACCGCCGATCACTACATCACCCGAGTCGGTGCTTTCATTCGTAAAACGAGTTTGGATGAAATACCCCAATTTTGGTCTGTTTTAATCGGCGACATGAGTTTAATCGGCCCGCGTCCCCTTTTACCCATTGAACGCCATGTGCTCAGACTCAGAAGAGAGTCCGGAGTCGACAAATTACTGCCCGGCATTTCCGGCTGGGCTCAGGTCAACGGCCGCACCTGCATCAGCGGTGATGATAAGGCGGCGCTTGATGAAGAGTACCTCCGAAAACAATCTTTTTTATTCGATCTGAAAATCATCGGTCTCACAATTTTAAAAGTCCTCAAGCAAGACGACATCGTTCACTGAGAAACATTGAGCGCACTCAGGTCAATTTTGTGCAGCCAAGTTTGAGGCAAAGTGTCAGCTTTAATAAACATCACCATATACCAAGGCAGATACAGAACCTTTCCTTCCTGAGCAATATTGCCTGAGCATAAAACAATAGCTTCAGAAAGTTTCCAGTCATCCACATTCAGAACATTGTCTAAAGCGGCGTGAGACTTAAAGCTCTTTCCTGACTTCACTTCGATAGGCAAAACTTTCCTGTCTTTTTCAATAACAAAATCCACTTCTCCGTGCCGTACGGAATTGAAGTAATACAAAGGGAAACCGTTCGATCTCAGTTGTTGAGCAATGGCATTTTCTAAAATACTGCCCCAATTAACACTCACATCACCTTGCAAAAGCGCAAACTGAACATTTTGCATACAGGCTGCTGTCAGCAATCCCACATCACAGAAAAACAATTTAAAAAGATTGTGTTTTTCGTTGAGTTTCAAGGGCACAACCGGATGAGTCACGTTGTAACAGGGCAGTGCAACTCCCGCATCATTTAACCAAAGAAAAGCATTTTCATAACGAGTTTGCCGAGCGTGCTTGTCAACGTCAGCTAACACAAAACGTCTGTTTTTTTCATCCAATTGTGGAGCAATTGAATCAAAAACCCGATGGATTTTGTCGCTGTTGTTTGCTGAATATTTAATGATATCCTGACGGTATAGAGACAAAATATCCTTCTGAAAAGCCATCACCCGAGCCACGTCGTGACTCGAAACATAGAGGTTAACAGCCTCAGGCATGCCTCCTACGACCAAATAAGCATAAAAAAGCTTTTTCATCGTGTCGTGAATGGGAGATGAAATCGGCTTTTTTTGCTCGAAAGCATCTTTCAGAAGCTCTATTGTCTGGGGCTGTACGTCGTTTGCCCAACAGAACTCTTCAAAGTCCATCGGGTACATCGTAAGCGTTGTCTCAAAACCTACAGGCAATGAAGGTATCGTTTTTGTATTCACTCCAAGCAAAGAACCTGACTCAATGAAATCAAAGCGACCGTCTTCGACTAAAAATTTAATGGCAGTTCGCGCCTGAGGGCATTCTTGAATTTCGTCAAAAAAGATAAGCGTCTGATGCTCTACCAAAGGTTTGCGTGTAAAAGCTGTCAGATTGGCAATAAGAGAATCTGCTGAAAGGGACCCGTTAAAGATATCTTTAGCCTGAGGTTCAGTTAAAAAATTAATTTCTACAAAATGCGGGTACTCAGCTCTTGCAAATTCTCGAATAAGTGTCGTTTTTCCTACTTGTCTGGCTCCGAAAACACATAGAGCCTTTTTGGAATTCTGGTTTTTCCAATCTAAGAGTGCCTGATAAGCTTTGCGTCGTAACATTTATTTCTCCCACATTTCCATCTGTATTGTAACGTTTTTTAAATATTAAATAAGCTTTTTTGTCACGTTTTTTGAATATTTTTCTGCCGATTTTGTAACGTTTTTAAAAAATGTCACCTGCCATCCCACAATTTTTGATCTCCCTGCTTATTTAAATCGCGAACAATTTGTGCTTGAACCAGAAACCTTGAGCCTGACTCATTTTTTTGCGATAACAAAGACTCCTATTTTTTAGATTTAAGGGAATTATTTGTCGATCATTACCTCTCCGTCTTCTTTCTCTTCCGGTTAAGTTCTTCATTTCAATCATCTTTTTGTTTTCCCGCCAATTTCCCTTTTTAAGTCGACAAAAATAGGGCTTTTGTTTTCATTTTTTCACCTAAGTAATCATCCCTAACTTTTTGATCTTTTTGAAAATTTTCTACTTGTGCGCAAATTGAAAATCACCATAATTGATCAAAAAAGGGAAAAAGAATTTTCCTCAAAGAAATTAAATGATCAAACTGATACCGGAGTACAAAATGTCTTTTAAACACTTAATCGTTTCTGCTTCTATCGCTTTAGCCTGCGCGGGATTTTCCTGCGGTGCAATCGCCGATCAAACTGCATCGGCTAAAGAAGCTCCCACCTACACGGTGGGAACGGGTGCAACCTATCGCCCGTTTGAATTCCAAACGCCGAATAAGGAAATTGTGGGTTTTGATATCGATTTGATGAAAGAAATCGCTAAAGCCCAAGGCTTTAAGGTGGAATTCATCAATACGCTTTTCGGCGTGATTTTTGAATCCGTCAAAAACGGTGACCGCGACATGATCATGAGCGGTATTACGATCACCCCGCAACGCCAGGAAGCGGTTGACTTCTCACTGCCCTATTTCGCTGCCCACCAATTGATCCTCACGCAAAAGGATCTGAAAGTGAAGTCCATTAATGATTTAAAGGGTAAGAACATCTCTGTGGTCGCCAATTCCGCAGGCGACATTGCTGCCACTAAGGTGTTTGGCAAAGCCAGCAAAAACATCAAGCGCTTTGACAATACGCCCCTTGCCTTGGAAGAGCTCTCCGCAGGCGGCGTTGATGCCGCAATCGGTGACGTCGGTGTCTTTGCCTACTACGCCGCTCAAAACCCGGATAAGCAATTTAACATGACGCGCGACCCGAGCTTCGAAGACCAATACTTCGGTATTGCTGTCCGCAAGGGCAACAAGGAATTGCTCGATCAAATCAATGCCGGTTTGAAAAAGACCATTGAATCGGGTGCTTATGCCAAGGTCTACAAGAAGTGGTTTGGTGAAAACACCCCCGTTCCTCAGTTGCCGATCAAATAATTAACTAACACACAAGAAAAAAACTTCCCGACAACGTTTATTGAGACGTTGTCGGGTTTTTGGAATAAAAAAGAGGGAATTCTAAATGGGCGGTTTTCGTTTAGACGTATTGGCAGAGTACTGGCCACTCTTTGTCGAAGGCGCACAAATCACAATTGAACTCACAGTCGGTTGCGTCTTTTTCGGAGTGATTTTAGGGATGATTCTCGGCATGGCCCGTATGGCCAGTGCCAGACACGATCCCTGGAAGACGATTCTTTATTACGGTGTACGGTGGCCTGTGACGATTTGGGTGAGTTTTTTCCGCGGAACGCCCCTTTTCGTTCAGATTTTCCTGATGTATTTCGCGGTGCTGCCGATCTTTATTCACCCGGTTGACGGTCTTATCTTTGACGGGGCATTTGCCAGAGAACTTCGCAGCAACTACGGTGCATTCATCGCCGGTTTCTGCGCAATCACATTAAACGCCGGCGCTTACATGAGTGAAGTGTTCCGTGCCGGTATTCAGTCTCTTGATAAAGGCCAAACCGAGGCTGCCCGCTCAATCGGTATGACCTGGTGGCAGACGATGCGCCACATCATTATGCCGCAGGCTTTCCGCCGGATGCTCCCCGCATTAGGCAATAACGCCATTGCCATTTTGAAGGACTCATCCCTCGTTTCAGCCATCGGCTTGACGGAACTTGCCTACGCCGCCCGTACCGTTGCCGGGGCTTCTGCCCGCTACTGGGAGCCGTACCTCACCATTTCTTTAATGTATTGGGTGATGACTTTGGCTCTGGCCTATCTTATCCGGGAAATGGAAAAGCGTTTGGGTAAAGGAGATGACAAATGAGTAACGAAGTGGTTGTTGAAATCCGCGATCTGCACAAAAATTACGGACCGCTTGAGGTACTCAAAGGCATCAACCTTACGGTTCATCGCGGGGAAAAAGTGGTGGTATTGGGACCGTCAGGCTCGGGCAAATCCACCATGCTGCGCTGTATTAATGCGTTAGAAGACGCTGATTCCGGATCCATTAATGTTGCCGGTCAGGAAATTACCGACCGCAGGATCAACATTAATAAAGTCCGTGAACACTTGGGGATGGTCTTTCAGCGTTTTAACCTTTGGCCTCACAAAACAGTGATTGAAAACGTCATGTTGGGTCAAATGGTCGTAAGTGGCAAATCAAAGGACGAAGCTCATAAACGTGCTCTTGAAACCTTGGAGCGCGTGGGTTTAGCCGATAAAGCCGATCAGTACCCCGTGCGACTCTCAGGCGGTCAGCAGCAGCGCGTGGCGATTGCCCGAACGCTAGCCATGGATCCGAAAGTGATTTTATTTGATGAACCCACTTCAGCGCTTGATCCTGAGCTCGTCGGTGAAGTGTTATCCGTCATGAAAAGCTTGGCCGACGACGGTATGACCATGATTGTGGTCACTCACGAAATCACGTTCGCTCGTGAAGTTGCCGACCGTGTGATCTTCATGGACGGAGGCGTGATTGTTGAAGAAGGGTCACCCGAAGAAGTGCTCGTCAATCCTAAGGAAGCTCGAACACGCGCCTTCTTAAAGCGCGTTCTTTAAAACAGCCATTCAAGCTTATCCCCGTTTCTGTTGAAGCGGGGATTTTTTTGATCGGTTCAATCTTTCATCTCTCAGAAAAAATCACCCTCTCAATCTTTCCATACAGGTTTCGTATTCATCAAATTTTAGCGTGCGCTTAAAACACGGGGATCCTTTTCTCCTTCTTCCAGCTGTTTGAGCAATTCATCAAATTCTTTCATGGGAAAACGTGTAACCGGACTATTGTCCCTCATCGAGCCATGTAAAAAGCGTAACCCATCGGTCACCAATGCTGTTTTACTCTTGCCGGTATTTTTAACTAAATCCTCAAGCAAGGCAGAATCAAACTCACTAAGCCGAATAGTCAGCTCTGTCATGATTTCTCCTGTTGTGCTGCAATTGATGAGCCTTATTTTATTAAAAATCATTTTTGGATTGAGCTTGAAGAAACCATTGCGCAAACACAAAAATGAAAGGGGACCCGAAGTTCGGTAGTCCCCTTTTGATTAAATCAGCTCTTCAATCAGTCTTCATCAGCTTTCTTAGGCTTTGCCTTGGCAGCATGAGCCTGAGCCTCAAGCTTACTTAAGTACTCTTCTGTCACATCGCCTGTGACATAGTCCCCGTCAAAGCAGGAGCATTCAAAGCGCTTGATTTCAGGGTTCATGTCGTGAAGCGCAGACTTTAAGTCTTCCAAACGCTGGTAGACCACAGCATCGGCTTCAAGAAGCTTACAGACTTCATCATCACCTTTGCCGTCACCGCAAATCAATTCCGAGCGCGTCGGCATGTCAATGCCGTAAACGTTGGGGAAGCACACGCGAGGAGCCGCGCTTGCCACAAACACCTTCTTGGCACCGGCTTGCTTAGTCATGCGCACGATTTCGCGCATCGTCGTTCCGCGAACAATGGAGTCATCGACAAGAAGCACGTTCTTATCTTTAAATTCCACTGCCATGGCATTTAACTTCTGACGGACGGTCTTTTTACGAATAGCCTGTCCCGGCATGATAAAGGTGCGACCCACGTAGCGGTTTTTAATAAACCCTTCGCGGTAAGGCAGACGCAGTTTTTGGGCCAATTGCTGAGCTGCGGGGCGGGAGCTGTCCGGAATCGGCATCACCACATCAATTTCGTCCACGGGAATTCTGCGGGCCACTTGGTGTGCGAGGTATTCACCCAAACGCAAACGGGCGCCGTAAACGGAAATGCCGTCAATAACGCTGTCAGGACGGGCAAGATAAACGTACTCAAAGGCGCAGGGCACGAGTTCAGGATTTTCTGCGCATTGAGCCTTGTGAATTTGTCCTTGCATATCAACCCAAATAGCTTCGCCGGGAGCTACGTTATTGAGCGTTTCGTATTCCTGGGCTTCGAGCACATCGGATTCAGAAGCAAAGATCACATCCGTACCATTTTCCGTTTCTTTTGTACCGTAGCAAAGCGGACGGATACCGAACGGATCGCGGAAAGCCACCATGCCTTTGCCCGCGATCAACGCGATACAGGCGTAGGCACCCTTAACGCGCTTGTGCACTCCGCGCACGGCTTCAAAAACGATTTCAGGAGAAATCTTCGTGTTGAGCGTCAGGCGCGAGAGTTCATCGGCAAAGACGTTTAAAAGCACTTCCGAGTCACTTGTCGTATTGATGTGACGGCGGTCCGAGTCATAGAGCTCCTGCTTTAAGCTTTCGGCATTGGTGAGGTTGCCGTTATGCACAAACATGATGCCGTAAGGGGCATTGACGTAAAAGGGCTGACTTTCTTCATTGCTGTCAGCGTTGCCCTGCGTGGGGTAGCGCACCTGACCCACACCGCTGTTACCCAGGAGATCTCTCATATCGCGCGTTCTGAAAACGTCGCGCACCAAGCCCATGGCTTTATGCATATGGAAGGTCAAGCCATCCAGCGTTGCGATACCGGCTGCATCCTGGCCGCGGTGTTGCAGCAAAAGCAGCGAATCGTAGAGCCGTTGATTGACCGGCTCATGAGAAAAAAGTCCCACAATCCCACACATTTGTTAGCCTCATCGGTTAAAAATTAAAAACTTTTACAACAATCCCGCGCTTTTATTTGCGAAGTTGGGCGATGGAATCCGGCATCATCGGCATCATCCAATCAATCACATTTTCAGCTAAAGGAATACAAACCGAATGACGCCACACGGCCGTTGAGGTCGCACTCGTCATACCGGCTAAAAACACCACCGCGCAGACAAAAACCACTCCACGGATAAAACCAAAGACGCTGCCCAAAACGCGATCTTCGGCGCTGATTCGGGCCACTTCAAGCATCTTTCTTAAAATCGTGCCAAGTAGGCCAATGGCAAAAACACAGAGCACGCAGATGAGCACCGCTGCAATAATCGTTCGAATCGCAGGGCCCAGGCTCTCAAGCGGAATGTGCACAGCCAGTTCCGGAGAAAAACGGATGGCAAACACAATACCGATTACCCAGCCCACAATGGACAAAATCTCACGCACCACGCCGCGCGTGACCCCCACAATGGTGGAGAGCACTAAAACGATAATGATGGCCCAGTCCAATTCGTTCATGTATCTTTATCCTTTCTTTTTTATTGTCGGGCTTCCCGAAGTTTTTGCGCAATCACATCTTCGCGCGTTGATTTGAGCAAATCAGCTAAAGGATCATCGGAAGCTGCGGGCTTCGGAGCCTGAGCTTTGGGCTGAGGGTTAGCCTGAGATTTAGCTTTAGCCGGCTGAGACGCTTTAGCCTGCTCTTTTTTCACTTTAGATTGATTAGCATTTTTAACGCTCGCCTGTGCTTTATTCACAGTCGTTGTGCTTTTTACCTTAGGCGCTTCTTTTTGCACCTTGGGCTTTGAAACAGCTGCCGTCTGAGATTTAGCCTCCTTGGCTTTACTCTGAGCTTCCTGCACCGTGCTCTTTAATGTGCGCGTGGGCGCAATGCGATTCATATCTTTTTTGGCACTGGCTTCAACCTGAACCGGTAAGTGAGAAATTTTGCGGGCATCAAGCACCTTGGCTACGCGTTCAGCCTCTTCACGCGTCTTAAAAAGCCCGAGGCGAACACGCCACAGGGTAGCCGATTTTTTCTGCACTTTGACGGAATACACCGGCAGCCCCATTGCCTGATACCTTGCCATCTCTTTCATGGCGCCCGCTTCGCTTGAAGTCGCAAGCACCTGAATGTATAAAGACCCCTCCGTTGAAGGGGCATAGGATTGAGTTTGAGCCTTCTTTTCATCCAATTCAGGCGTGGGGCGTGCTTCAGGCGCCTCAGTCACTTCATTGGGTTTAGAGAGGTCTTTAAGCGCACTGCCGTCAGCGGGGCGAGAGACCGAAGGTCTGTCGTTAACCGGGAGCTCCATCTTATAAAAAGGCTCTTTGGCAATGGGAGGAATCTTGGTGAGCGCATGTTTATCGCTTTGGATAGCAGGCGTTTCAAAGAAAATCGGCAATACCGTCACGAGTGCAGCGACGAGCACTACGGCGCCCACCAAACGATGGCGAAAGCGAGCCTTCACCTGGCTCACATCCATCCCCTTGTCATCAGACATGGATGTCGCCGATCCGTCAGCCTCCGCAGGCTGCGCTTTCCAGAACGTGTCGTTTGTAGGCTTATCAGATTCTTGCATGGGCTTTAAATGTGAGGCAGGGCCGCTGTCACTGTGACAAAGGAACCGAAAACGATGATTGTATCAGCGATCGTTGCCGCCTTGCGGGCAGAACTTAACGCCTGATCCACACCATCACAAACATGAATTTTATCGACTTCTACCCCCGCTTCCAACATGACTCTGTAAAGCGTCTGACTGTCGGCTCCGCGAGGCCCGGGCAGTCCGGTCATAAACCACTCATCAATCACCGGATTCATAATTTTGACGACATCGAGCATGTCTTTGTCAGCAAGCATGCCGAAAACGGCAATGGTGCGGCCTGCAGTCTTCAGATCCCGGACATTTTGCGCCAAAACACGCGCAGCATGAGGATTGTGTCCGACATCCAATATCGTTTGCGGGTTTTCAGCCACTTTTTCAAAGCGTGCAGTGACGCGCACCGTTTCAAGCCCCTCTTTAATAGCACATTCCTGCACCGGAAGCTTATCCATTAAAGAAGCGATAACTGCCAAGACTCCCGCGGCATTGTCAACCTGATTGTGTCCTCTCAAAGCAGGCTTGGGCAATTTCCAATCAAAGGACTGCATCTGAAAATGCATCTGATCCGAAGAAGTCTCTTCAATCTTAAAGTCCACCCCTGCGAGCGTGAGCTTACAGCCTAACGCTTTAGCATACTCAATAAGCTTCACCGGAGGCTGCAAATCTGCGCAAATGGCAGGACGACCTTTTCGATAAATATGGGCTTTTTCCCAACCGATCGCGTCTCGGGTGTTGCCCAAAAAAGCTTCGTGGTCAATACCCACCGTTGTCACAATAGCGGCCGTTGACTCCAATGCGTTAATGGCGTCGAGCCTGCCGCCAAGGCCGATTTCCAAAATCACCACATCGGGCTTGGCTTTTTGAAAGACCTTTAAGATGCCCAAAGCAGTGAATTCGAAATAAGTCAAAGGCAACCCGTCTCTGGCAGCTTCGACTTCTTTAAAAGCCTCAACGAGCGGCGCATCTTCAACAATTTTGCCGTCAATTTGGGCTCTTTCGTTAAAGCGCAGCATGTGCGGAGACGTATGCATCGCCGTCCGATAGCCCGCTGCCCGATAAATGGACTCAAGCATGGCGCAGGTACTGCCCTTGCCGTTTGTCCCCGCTACGGTAATCACGGGGCAGTCAAAGGCGATACCCAATCTTGCGATCATCGTCTTCATGCGAGTGAGTCCCAGCTCAATCACATTTTCAGGGTGTGATGCCAGGATATAGTCCAGCCACTCATTTAAAGTATCTTTACTTTGAGACATTTTCCGGTCCAAAAACAACGCGACCACGCCCAAAGCGTGGTCTGACGTTGTCTAATTCTAGCTTAATTTTGCCGACGCGCTCAGTCTGCGTCTGTGATGCGTTTTCGCATCAGCATGGCCATGATTTCAGCAATATTGGCCCGCATTTCACGGCGATCGACAATCATATCAATCGCGCCCTTCTTTAACAAAAATTCCGAGCGCTGAAAGCCTTCAGGTAATTTTTCACGCACGGTCTGTTCAATCACGCGAGGGCCGGCAAAGCCAATCAACGCCCGAGGTTCAGCAATCACCACGTCGCCCATAAAAGCAAAACTTGCTGAGACGCCACCCATCGTGGGATCGGTCAAAACGGAAATAAAGGGAAGCTTTTCTCGGGCAAGTCCGGCAATAGCAGCCGTAGTTTTGGCCATTTGCATAAGAGATAAAAGGCCTTCCTGCATACGAGCGCCGCCCGAGGCCGCAAAACAGATAAAGGGGCACTTCATACGTGTGGCTTCAGCCACACCGCGCACAAACCGTTCGCCCACAACTGAACCCATAGAGCCGCCCATGAAATTAAATTCAAAGGCAGCGACCACTACGGGCAAACCGCGAAGGGTACCGCGCTTGACAACCAAAGCGTCAGTTTCACCCGTTTTTTGCTGAGCCTGAGCTAAACGGGCAGGATAGGGCTTGCTGTCTACAAATTTCAGGGGATCCGTCGGCTGCACTTCCTGAGTGATTTCCACCTGGTTTTGAGCGTCTAAGAAATTTTCCACTCTTTCTCGTGCACCGATTCTCATGTGGTGACCGCATTTCGGGCACACCATTAGCGAATCTTTTAATTCCTCGGTATAGAGCACTTGATCACAGCTCGGGCACTTCGTCCAAAGGCCCTCCGGAATCATGCTTTCTTTCTTTTCAGCCTTTTCCGATTCCGTCTTATGAATACGCGGCAACAGCCGATCGATCCAACTCATAAAAAATGTCCTTCAAATGCATTTCATGCAAACAATACGATTAGGGATTTTATCAGACTGTGATCTCTATCCCTATACATGTTTTAGGTATTTTTAGTCGACTGATAGATCGAGTCTGAATTAACCATATTGACAAAAAATTCAAAAACAAGCTCAGAGAGGTATTTTTTGCTTAAAGTTCAAGAACAAATTTTGGCCAAACGGGGAAATGAATTTTAGCCAAATGAGGAAATAAATCTTAGCCAAATTAGGAAACAAAATTTGGCCGAATGAGGATATAATTTTTGGACGAATGAGAAAATATATTGTCAAATTAACGCAAAAGCCACTAAAAATTTCCGGAGAAATCATATGTTCAACTATCAACCTCGCATCGTTGATTCTTTGTTGCAAAGAAAGCTGCAAACCATTGGTGCTGTGCTGATAGAAGGTCCGAAACTTTGCGGTAAGTCGACAACTGCAACGATGCAGGCTAAGAGCGTTCTCTTCATGGAACCGGGTCAAACGTTGGAGATCGCCGAGCTGAACCCGAAGCTGCTTCTTGAAGGAGAGGTCCCGCGTCTGATCGACGAGTGGCAGCTCGCTCCTAAGCTTTGGGATGTCATACGACGCGAGATTGATCGTCGAGAAGGTCTCCCGGGACAATTCATTCTCACAGGATCGGCAGTTCCCCCTGACAAAAGCGGCATCATGCACACCGGCACCGGACGATTCGGCTGGTTGAAAATGCGGCCGATGACACTTTTCGAATCTAAAGAATCAAACGGCTCGGTGAGCCTCGGCGCACTCTTTGAGGGTGAACTCAATATTGCGAGCACCTGTTCTCTGTCGCTTGAGGACGTCGCTTTTGCCGCCTGTCGGGGAGGTTGGCCGACTGCGCTAAGACAAACTGGTCAACTGGCTTTAGCTCATGCATTTGACTACTTCGATGCGATTGTCCGGGAGGACATTTCTCGAGTAGATGGCACGCGTCGGAACCAGGAGACGACTCGAAAGCTTTTGCGTTCCTATGCACGCGCCCAAGGTTCGCAAATTTCATTGCGCGAAATTGCAAAAGATGTTGGTCAGCAGATCTCAGAGAAAACAATCGGGTCTTATCTCTCGGCTCTACGACAGATCTTCGTCGTTGAGGACATACCCGCCTGGAACCCGAATCTGCGCTCCAAAACAGCTATTAGAACTTCCGATACACGCTATTTCGTCGATCCATCCATTGCAACGGCGGCGCTCGGTATCGGTCCGCGCGAGCTGCTTCTGAATCCTGAAACTTTCGGCTTCATATTCGAGACGCTGTGTATGCGGGATCTTCGCGTCTACGCAGAAGCCCTGGACGGATCAATCAGTCATTTCCGAGACAAAAACGGGCTCGAGTGTGATGCCGTTCTGCATCGCCGCGACGGTCGCTACGGTCTGATTGAAATCAAACTCGGAAGCGAGAAAGGCATTGAAGACGGCATCAAGACCCTGACGGCGCTCTCTAAGAAAATCAATACTGATACCATGCTCGCCCCTTCTTTTCTAATGATTCTGACCGCTTCGGGCGATTTTGCCTATCGTCGAAACGACGGGATCTTGGTTGTGCCGATCGGTTGCCTTAAGCCTTAAGCGAGACCGGACAGCAAGCTAGTAACTGATTCCTATTTTGATGAGAAACGCACGCCTTTGCCCGTGATGAATCACATTTAACAGTGTTTTCTTCTAAGACTTAATAGGTCTGAGACTAATATTGAGTGCGTTCAGAATAAGAAGAAAAGTAGACAATTTAATCTCTTCGTCTTTCTTAAGAGTGCAATATAGCTCTTCAGAAGTCATTCCAACTTTTTTGGATAGTCGCTCGATTCCATAGGCTTCAGCAATATCTTTAAGTGCTTTTCGGATTAATTTGCCGTCACCGATATCTTCTTTAAAGCAGGCTTGCAGATACAGTATGCATTCCTCATGACTACCCAAAAAGTTTTGAACATTAAAGGTGCAGACTTTTTCTTCAGACATCCGTGGATCCTTCAAACCTCTTAGTCTCTTGGACCAAAACTCAATTGAAAATTACTTCAAGTGGCTCCAGGGCGAGGGACTGTAAGAGGGCAGGTATGGATGGTCGGGGTACTTCACACCGACAAGGTATAAGCCGCCAGCAGCAAAGGTAGGCGCCGCCACTTTTCGATCACAGGCTTCAAGCACCGCTTTAAACCACTCTACGCTTTCTTTGCCGGTTCCTACATAAACAAGGCTACCCACAATATTGCGAACCATATGGTGTAAAAAAGCATTGGCCCGAAGCTTAATGCCGATCATCTTCCCGACACGCCGAATACTCACTTCATGCATGACACGAACAGGGCTCTTGGCTTGGCATTCTGAAGCTCGGAAACTCGTGAAATCGTGCTCCCCTAAGAGAAACTGAGCAGCTTGCTGCATTCTATTTTCATCGCAGGGCCGAAAAACCCAACCGACCATACCTTCGGTCAAGGGCGATCTCACCGTATCATTGAGAATCCAGTATTCATAGGTGCGCTCCGTGGCACTAAAGCGCGCGGAAAAGTCATCCGGCACTTCATGGGCCCAGCGCACAGCGACAGTCGACGGCAAAAAAGTATTAACGCCTCTTACCCAAGCTGTCATCGGGCGATCAACAGGCGCTTCAAAATCGACGACCTGGTGCGTGGCGTGCACACCGGTATCGGTGCGTCCTGCGCATACAGTTGAAATCGGCACCGTAGCAAACGCTTTCAGTGCCGATTCCAACGTGTCCTGAACGTTCGGCATATCGGGTTGGGTCTGCCAACCGCAAAATGCCGAACCGTTATACTGAATCCCTAAAGCAACACGCATCAGCCGCGCTCATGAATTTGCTTTAAAAGGGCTTCAGCCTGAGCTTTATCCGCGGGACTGCCCTTTTGTACGACTTCCTGCAAAAGCGTGATTGCTTCATTTTTTGCGCCAATCGAGATAAAGGAGCGCGCCATATCAAGCGAATCCTTCATGCTGTGATCGTCAGCTACTGCAGGTTGTGCCTTAGGGGCGGCTGCAGGTTGAGGCGCTACTTGCACGGGTTCATCGTCAGCGACCAAATCAAACACATTGGCCGTAGCTTGAGCAGAAACAACAGGCTTCACGGGCTCAGCGGGCTTAGGCGCTTCAGTGTGAACGGGCGCAGGGCGAGGCGACATGCGGGGCTCTTCATGAACCGGTGCAGCATGGTTAATGGTTTCGACCGTGTGGCTTGTAACTTCTTTGGGTTGAGGAGGAACAGGACGAACGGGAGGCGCTCCGCGCGTCACGGGTTCCTGACGCTGCCCCTTATTCATCGCACGCTTTAAGGACTGAAAGTCCACATAGCGGCCCTGTTTTGTACGCCAGTAAATGAAGCCTGCTGCACCCAGCATCAAGACAATGAGCAGGTACCAGAACCAGGAGGTGGACTCCTCTTCTTCAACCGGAGCTTCCTCAGTCATAATTTCAAGCGTAGGCATCGCTTCCTGAGGCGTCAGGGGTTCAGGGGCAACATTTTGCTCAACAGGCGTTTGATCTACCGGAGGTTGTGATTCAACCGGTTCTTGAGCTGTCTGATCGACATCGCTCGGAGCCGGTGTCGGCTGCGCTTCAGGAGCAGGCGCGACCTGTTCTTGAACAGGCGCCACCGTTTCAACCGGTTTTTCTTCAGCCTTCACTGCGGGCTTGGGTTCTGCTTTTACAGCAGGACGGGATTCCGTAGCTTTTTGGGCTACAGGAGCAGGCTTTTTGGGTTGAGCCTTAATGGGCTGCGGCTCGCGAGCCACTTCGTCAATATTTAATCCCTTTTGAACAATCTCACGGGCTTTCTGAGCATCAATGGAATTTACCAGGCGAGCCGAGGGGGCGCTGACGTGAGCGCCGGCTTTAAGCTGTCTGACATTGCCTGCCGGGAAAGCTTCCGGGTTTTCAATTGCAAGGGCGACGAGCACCTGATTGACGCTAGCCTTCGGGAAAAGCTTTTGATAGAGCACGCCCAATGACCAAGGCGTATAACCCGATTCCACCAACACCGGTTTACTTAAATCGTAGTGCTTTGACTGCATGCGCTCAAGCGGAGACATTTCAGTCTTCGTTTGAGCTTGAGCACGGACTTGGGGCGCAGGGGCTGCTTTTTGAGTAACCGGAGCACTTTGCTTAGTCACAGGCTGCGCTGCGGTTATAGGAGCTGCGGCCTCGGGCGCAGCTGCACCCATTGCCACCACTTCAACCGGCTCCACCGTTCCTGCTGCACCGATATGAATGTTGTATTGGCGCACCGTGATCCGTCCGCCTTCATTGAGTTCCACTAAAAGCGGGAAGGCGCGCTCGGCTGCCGGACGGTTTGAAGAAATACGTAACGTAAGAGGAGACTTCTTGATGAGCGCAAGATTCATTCCCTTAGCGCTTTGAGGCATCGTAATGCCGTACTTTGCATAAGTCTCAGCAGGAGCCAAACGGGCGGTAAGCGACGTCCCCGTAGGTGAGACGTCATGGACTAAAAAAGTCGCTTCAAAATTTTGACTGGCTTGGCTAGTGACCTGAAGCTGACCCAGATAAGCGGCCTGAGCAACAGATCCCACTGCAAGCATCATGGCCAACACACATGTCTTTTTGGAAAAACTCTTCATCTTTGGCTCCCGAAAGCCCATCACTTACCATGCTTGATACTGCCAACAGCGACAGGCTTTGCGTACAAAAACCGAGCACAGAAAATCACTCTCGGTCATGATTGACGTATACTTTTTGCATTTTAAAGAGTCAATTGCCCTTTTTGGGACTTTTTAACCTTTAGGAACGAAAAAATGTCTGTAGACCGCCAATGGCTCATTGATGCGTTAAGCGACGCACTTGAAACCCTCTCGGAAACGATCGAAAGAATGGAAGATGAAAGGCTCGATCCCGAAGAGGTAATGCTCGATGATTTAGCCAATGTTTACGCAAAACTTAATTTTGCCGTAAACACCGCTGAAACCGGCCCCGCAGCGATTGATACAACGGACCACGATGAACTCATTCAGTGGCCCGAGTGCATGCCTTTTGACCGCGACGAAAACGGTCACGACGAAGAAATTCAGATATCGTAGCGAGGCTTCAGATGCCGGGGTCGAAGGCCCAGGAGGATCAAGACCCCAAAGTACACAATGAGCGCCGCACCGATATAAAGGAAAATGAGACCTGCGCGCTTTAACCACTCGCTTTGCATCCCGGCCCAATCCACGCCTGCCTGCAAAAACACAATGACTGCTGCCATGGCCAACGTTGCGGCAATCACGCGGGCAAACCATACGCTCCACCCTTTAACCGGCAGGTATTGCCGACGATGAATCAGAATCACAAGTAGCGTAGCCGCATTTAGGCAGCTTCCGATACCGACAGAAAGAGCCAGTCCTGCATGAGCAAAGTAAGGAACAAAGATGAGGTTACACAGTTGCACACACACCAAACTCACTGCAGCGACCTTAACGGGCGTTCGGATGTCTTTTCTTGCGTAAAAAGCCGGAGCCAGAATCTTAATGGCAATAAGCCCCAAAAGCCCGAATGAGTAACCCATCACAGCCAGGCTTGTCTGATGCACGTCTGAAATCAAAAAGTTTTTCCCCTGATACAAAAAGGCTACCAGAGCTTCTGCCATAAGACCCAAACCAACGGCAGCGGGAATAGCCAATAAAACAACCAGACGCAAACCGTTATCTAAAAGTGCGTTGTAGCGCGTGAGATCGTTTTTGGCATAAGCCGCAGAAAGGCTTGGCAGCAAAACAGAACCCAAGGCCACTCCCAATAAAGCCGTGGGAAACTCCATCAGGCGGTCGGCAAACGATAACCATGTCACAGAGCCCGTTCCCAGGCGCGAAGCAATGTTCGTATTAATGAGTAAAGAGAGCTGTGCCACACCCACGCCAAAAAGCGCAGGAATCATGAGTTTCATCACGCGAATAACGCTTGCGTCACGCAGGGCTTTAATGGGATTGACCGGTCGAGGCAGGACGCCCAACTTCATTAAAGAGGGAATTTGAATACCCAACTGCAGCACCCCGCCCACAATCACAGCAACGGCAAGCGCAAAAATGGGACGATCCAAATGAGGCGTTAAAAGCAACGTGAAAGTGATAAATGAGACGTTTAACAGTACGGGCGTAAACGCGGGAATTGCAAAGTGCTTCCAGGTATTTAAGACACCCGCGCTCATGGCCACCAGACTCATAAAGAAGATGTAGGGAAACATCCAGCGAGTCATTTCAGTGGCCAAGTCAAATCCTTCCGGGTTTTCTGCCAAGCCCCCTGCAATTAACCAAACCAGAGCCGGTGCAAACAACACACCGATCACACTCGTCAGCACCAAGACGCTTGCTAAGAGGCTGAAGACCCGGTCAATGAAAGTTCTGACTTCTGCTTCTGACTTCGTTGCTTTAACGTCTGAGAGCATCGGCACAAAAGCTTGCTGAAAGGCGCCTTCGGCAAAAAGGCGTCTGAGCATATTGGGAAGCCTGAAAGCCACATAGAAAGCATCGGTAGCAGCGCTTGAACCAAAATAGCGTGCAATCAGCATATCCCGTACGACACCGGTAATACGGGACAATAACGTTAAAGAAGAAACGGTCGCAGCCGCTTTAATTAAACTCATAGAAAATCCGGATTAAATCTTTTTCTTCAAAGCGCAACTTACAGGCAATTGAGGCCAAAGCCAGTTTTTTAAAACGCGATCGCATAGATATTGAAGTTTATTGATCGATTGCCCGGCGCCTTTACCAGACTGACGAATTTATTTATTTTAGCGACTTTTAACCCAAGCACATGCCTAACATAGGCAGAGACTCAAAAGTTTCCTCCTGAGGCTCTCATTGAAGAATTTTTCTGAGAGCCTTTTCGTTTTGACGTCTTTCCTTTTAATGCTTTCTAACCTTTAACACAGAGTACCTGCTTAAGTTCATGCAAGGTGCGGGTTAAATCGGACTGATTGGCCATTACTTCTTCTATCGATTTATAAGCACTCGGAATTTCGTCCAAAACACCTTCATCCTTACGACAAACCACGTCGTTAGTTTGTTTTTTCAAGTCATCAACACTGAAGTGCTTTTTTGCCTCAGTACGACTCATCTTTCTTCCGGCACCGTGCGATGAGCTGCAAAATGACTCTTCACTTCCCAGCCCTTCAACGATATAGCTTCTGGCACCCATACTGCCCGGTATGATGCCTTTTTCTCCAAGACCGGCTCGGATAGCACCTTTGCGGGTCACCCAGACCATTTCCCCATAATGCTTTTCTTGGGCGACATAGTTATGGTGGCAATTGACAATTTCACCTTTTAATTGAGCTTCTGGTCTCAATACTTGAATGGCCTCTAACACATCCTTGAGTATCTCCTGACGATTGGCCATTGCATAAGCCTGTGCCCAATCCACAGCCTTCATGTAGAGGTTAAATTCATCGGTCCCCTCTTTCAGAGAAGCCAGATTAATATCCGGCAGTATTTCTCCGTTCGCTTTGGACAATTCCTTAGCGCGTTTAATAAAAAACGATGCCATGGTATTGCCCACACCGCGCGATCCGGTATGAAGCATTATCCACAATTTGTTTTCTTCGTCAGCGGCAAGTTCGATGAAGTGATTGCCGCTGCCTAATGTTCCCATTTGAGCTCGCCAGTCTGATTTCACCATCGGCTTTAACATATCGGGTTCTTGGCCCAAAATATCGGCCAAACCTTCGGCAAACGGTTCACAGATCTGATTTCTGATCTGCGCTTTATCTCTTTGTTCTCGGCCTACCGGAACACGATTGAGAATTTCTTTCATAAGAACTTCAAGCGCCCGATCATTAAACTCTTCTTTCATTAAGTTCGTTGGTACCGCAAGCATTCCACAGCCGACATCTACGCCAACAGCAGCCGGAATCACTGCTCCTTTTGTAGCAATCACGCTTCCAATCGTCGCCCCCATGCCCGCATGTACATCAGGCATTGCGGCAATATGATGAAAAACAAACGGCAGTCTTGCAACATTTCTAAGTTGTTCAATTGATGCCAAATCAATGTCACGAGTCCACACTTTCACAGGCACGCAAACATCTTCAGAAAAAATTTGTGCTATCGGCATATTTCCTCATTTAGTTTCGGTCTTGATTTGAGGCTAACATTTACACCTTCAATTTGAGAAGTTAATTATCAAACAAAAATTTTCTGTATTAGGTGATGCGTTTTTAACATAAGCAAATCGTTTCGACCTTCATTGTTAAAAAACAGTCAGTTTGAGCTTGAGAGGTTTAAAACTTTTTGCTAAACTTGGGGACTTTTCCAAGGGAGTGTTCTTCGTGGACGTTTTCGTATGCCCGAAAGAACCGTAAACAATCCGTTGGAATGAACTGATTCACCAGCCGCTTCCGGCTTTGTGCTGCAAGCGTATTTCAATGCTCAATGCCTTTGAAAGCGGCTGTAATTAACAGCCGTAACTTTTTATATAAGGCAAGGAACTAACAATGGCTAATACCAAACAAGCTCGTAAGCGCGCCCGTCAAGCTGTTGCGCGCAACCAGCACCTTTCTGCACAACGCTCTCAATATCGCACCGCCATCAAGGCCGTGCGTAAGTTGATCGTTGCCGGCGACAAAGCCGCCGCCACCGACGCTTTTGTGAAGGCTCAAAAGGTTATCGACACGATGGCCGGTAAGAGCGTTTTGCACAAGAACGCCGCTGCTCGTCATAAGAGCCGCTTGGCCGCTGCTATCAAGGCAATGGCCTAATTAAAGTCTTCTTAAAGACGCTGACGGGACTGGTTTTTCAATCAGTCCCGTTTTCTTTTGTCTGAAAAGAAAGGCTACCTTTCAATTTCATAAGGCCAATCGATAATGCCGCCCATGTCATAAACATGCGTGTAGCCCGCAGCCTGAAGTTTAAGCATCGCATAGTGACTTCTGACACCCGATCGGCAATAAATAATAATCGGGTGATCCAGATCCTCAGGCAATGATTCCGGTCTTATGCCTTCTTCAATATCATCGTTATCGAGCAAAACAGCACCGGGAATATGGCCCCACTCGTACTCGTGGGCGTGGCGGACATCCAAAAGAAGCACCTCGTCGCCCAGCTCATCGAGCATCTTTTTACCTTCCTGAGCAGTAATGGCCATCGCTATTGCTCCTTAAATTTCACTTTAAGAACGCCCACGCCCTGAACGCCCCCTTCCAAAACGTCACCCGGATGAATGGTACCGATTCCGCCGGGAGTGCCCGTCATAATCAGATCGCCCGGTTTTAATTCATACAAAGTAGAGAGGTAGCTGATGATTTCAGGCACACTCATAATCATTTCTGAGGTCGTGCCTTCCTGACGCTTTTCGTTATTGACATAAAGCCACACTTTCATGGGTTCATTGTCGGGCGTCCGATGAGCGGGCTTTATAGCCGTCATAGGCGCTGATTCATCAAAGGCTTTTGCCGTATCCCAAGGCTGACCCTTGGCGCTGCTTGCTCTTTGCAAATCACGACGAGTGAGATCAAGACCGGCCGCATAGCCCCAGACATAAGACATGGCATCTTCTACTGCAATGTTTCGACCGGCTTTGCCGATGGCTACAACTAGCTCAATTTCGTGCTGCAGATCTTCAGTTGCAACCGGAAAATCCAATTCCAGGGTTTTGTCCGCTGCTGCGTAGAGAGCAGCGTCAGCGGGCTTCAGAAAAATACTGGGAGGCGTTTTTTCACCCAAAGCAGCGTTTGCGGCCGCATAGTTACGCGCGACACCGTAGATACGATGAATCGGAAAATAGAGATTGGTTTCACCCTCAACAGGGAGCACCGGCAGCGCACAAGGAGCAAATAAAAATGACATTTTTTACCCTAACGAAAAAAGGGGACAATCCACTCGGATCATCCCCCTAACTTTGGAACTTATTGCTCGTCTCTTACGGGGCGGACCGGATTGGGCAGACCGCGCACAAAGAGATAGAACTGATAAATGTAGCCACTTACTGCATAGCAGCAGAAAAGGATAAAGGCTGAAAGCGACGGGTTGCTTGAGAAGCAGATAAAGGCAATGGCAGCCACGAGCACCACCCAGAACGGAATCGTGCGCACAAAGCCCATGTTCTTGCCGCTAAAGAAAGGCGCATTCGATACCATCGTCACACCGGCATAGATACAAAGCACGGCAGTAATGTGAGAGGTGTATTGAGCCAATTCCTGCGTTAAGTGACCGGAGACAGCCAACCACACAAAGCCCATCACCAAAGCGGCACCCGCAGGGCTTGCCAAGCCTTGGAAAAAGCCCTTATCGATAAAACCGATATTGGCATTAAAACGAGCCAGACGAACACCTGCGCCCGCGCAGAAAATAAAGGCCGCTGCCCAACCGAGACCACCCATGTCTTTAAGTGCAAACTCATAGGCAATTAAGGCAGGGCAAACACCGAAAGCCGTCATATCGGCAATGGAGTCAAACTGCTCGCCGAAACTGCTCTGAGTGTGTGTAAAGCGTGCTACCCGACCATCCATACCGTCAAGCAGCATGGAAAGGAAAATAGTAGCCGCTGCAATCCCGAAGTCGCCTGCCATGGCCTGCGTGACACCCCAAAAAGCGCAAATCATCGAACCCATCGTAAAGGAGTTAGGTAGGAGATAGATACTGCGCGCGCGAGCTTCCTGAATGCGTTCTTTGATGTTTGCTCGAGGAGAACGACGAATCTTTCGCATGATTAAACCTTTTATTTGTTTAGTCTCAATTACTCGGCTTTGGGAGCCAATTTAGCCAAAATGGTTTCGGTGCCCAACACCTTTTCACCGATGGTGACGCAAGGCGTGGCATCAGTAGGCAGATAGACGTCCAGGCGGCTGCCGAAACGGATAAAGCCGTAACGCTCGCCTTTTTGAAGTTCATCGCCCTTTTGCACGTAGCAGAGAATGCGGCGGGCAACGAGCCCTGCCACCTGAACGACGGTAATACGGTTGCCATCATTGACACGGACAATCACTGCATTGCGTTCGTTTTCCGTGCTGGCTTTATCCAAATCAGCGTTTAAGAATTTGCCGGGATAGTACTGCACGTCTTCCACTGTTCCGTTAACGGGGAAACGTTGGCAGTGAACATTAAACAGGTTCATGAAGACACTGATTAAAATCGCCTCTTCATTGGTAAAGGGATCAATCGTTTTTTCAACTTTAACAATTTGACCGTCAGCCGGAGAAAGCACCGCTTCAGGCATGGCAGGGACTGTGCGGGGCGGATCGCGGAAAAACTGTGTGACAATCAAAAATAGGATCCACAACACCGCTGCAATAAAACCGAAACCGGCAAAAGCCGTCCACAAAAGTGCCAGTAAAAAAGTACCGCCGATAAAAGGCCAGCCTTCGCGGGCCAAAATGGGGTGTGGGTACTTTTGATTCATGAGTTCAATCTCCGTGACTTAAATTTAAACGTTTAATTTTACGCTATCGGCAAAATGTTTCCGTTTTTTAGCCATCTTAACCGTAATTGGGTGAAAAAAAACGAAAAGTTAAAGCTCTGTAACATTTTTGTCACAAAAGCCCGCCGAAGCGGGCTCTGTTGCAAGATTAAATAAGCACTAACGTTTAATCAGTACTTCAGCAGTTACGGTTAAATTCAATTCACTCGTACCGGCCTCAACTGACGGAGCAGGCATTGCCTCATCCATCATGCTTTTTGCCGAGGCACGCATCAGTACATTCATAGGCCGCGGCATCGAAGCGCCGCTAAAGCGCAGACTTTGCAATTCAACCTTCCCCGCCTCGCTTCCTACTGACTCTGCAATCCAAACTGCTCTTTGAGTCGCATCAGCTACTGCCATCTTGTAGAGACTTTCGTCAAGCTTGGCTTTTGCCGCATCGGAGACTCGGAAATTTAAATTCTCCAAAGCCAAAACGCCGTTGACGTTTTCAATCACTTTGGGAACAAGTTCAATATTGGGAGCGACAACCTCCAAAGATTGCGACACACGCCAGGCAACAATCTTCGGTGTTTGATTGCCTTTGGTTTCACCATAAACAGGATAAGAATTCATGGACTGCGTTTGAAGCTGCAGTTTGTCGCTTACTGCCTTAATCTGACTTAAACCCGAATTCATTGTTTTAATAGCTTCGGCGGTGGCCTCCTTCAAAGTCTTAGCCTGTGCCGAAACTGTCCAATACATCTGTGCTTCGTCATTGGGAACAGTAATGCTTGCCGTGCCGTTTACAGCAAGCGTCATCCCCTTTTCTGATAACGTGGTTCCATTCATAGAGTTAGTAGCCATCGCTGCTGACATCGTCATCGTCATTACGCCTGCCGCAAGCATCTGAGTCATTTTTTCCATGAGTTCTCTCCCTATTAAAAATAGCCTTTGATAACTGTATTTTAGGCAGGTAACTCGAGTAAAATATGTCATTATTTTCTTTTCTGTATCAGCTTATTAAAGCGAGAGTGTTATGAATCCCATCGTTGTTTGCCGTCTTCCCAATCATGTCGGCGACTGCTGTATGACCCTTCCCTCCTTGCGTTTACTGGAAGCTAGCGGCTTTACCCCCTATTTGGTTGGCAAACGATTTGCCGAAGACTTGATGCTCGGCATGGGTTGGCGATTTGACCCCATCGAGGGTCATGTGAGCGAAGATCTGCAACGGCTTCATTACCTTTCGGAACAATTAAATAAACCCTTGGGACTGCTTTTCCCGAACTCTTTCGGCTCGGCCCTGCAATTTCGTTTAGCCGGCATCCGCGCAGCGGGTTTCCCCACTGACGGCCGATTCCTTCTTTTGGATCAAAAGGTGCCGGAACCGGAGAAAAACATCCACGAAGTCAAACGCTTTTTTGCTGCAACGCTTGGCGCCATTAAAGCCTGGGGAAAGGAACCCGCATGGACTGAACCCACTAAAGATTTGGGATTAAAGCTCATTACCCGCCACACGGCAGGCGCTAAAAACTTAATGGAAAAATTCAATATTCCTGAAAAGTTTGCTCTGATCGCTCCGATTGCCCGCGGTGTACACCATGGAAAGATTAAACACTGGACGCACATTAACTGCGTGGTAAAACCCTTGCGTGAATTGGGTATTGAACCGATTGTTTTACCGTCGCCTGATGAAGCCGCAGACGCTAAAGTGGCTTGTCCTGATGCTACCCACTTGCCGCCTACGAATCTCGGCACTTATGCTGCACTTTGTAAGGAAGCTCAACTGGTGATTGCTAACGATTCCGGCATCAGTCACGTCGCTGCAGCAGTTGGTGCCCGTCAAATCACTTTGGTCGGCGTAACGGATCCCAAGCGTACCGGTCCTTGGAATCCCAATGCGATTGTGCTCGGAGAAGAAAATCGCTGGCCGACGGAAGAGGAAGTCATTAATAAGATTAAAGAGATTTTTGAGTAAATCCTTTTTAACCTTCGGAGTTCAAGTTCCGTGAATATCATTCTCATTAATTTTGATGCAATTGCAGGCTCCTTCGGCGGTACTGCCAGAGTGTTTGCCAATATGGCTAACAGTATGGTCGAAAGAGGTCATCAGGTATCAGGATTGTTTTATGACTTAAAAGACGGCGAACCGGCTTTTACGATTGACAGCCGAGTGAATCTGAGAAATTGCTGCTCCGGATGGTATGAAAAAATTTTTCATAATGAAAATCTGGCGAAACTGAAGACTTTCTATATATCAGATCGCAAGGAACGTCGTATTAAAAGAACGATCCTTGAACTTGAAAGTAAAAGAGCTTCTATAGAAAAAGCTCTAAATGAAATTAAACCGGATGTTATTGTTGTTTTTCAGCAGGAGATTGCCTATCTCTTAGAAGAGATTATTAAAGTAAAACAGCCTGTGGTGACGATGATTCACAATAAGCCGACGTATTACTTTGAGCGACCAGAATTTGAAATTTATCGTCCCGCACTCAATAAGTGTGCTTATGTACAAGTTTTAATGCCTCAGTATGTACAAGAGGCTGAAAATTATCTGGATAAAGAAAAAATCGTTTACATCCCCAATGTTGTTCCTCAGTACCCCGAATATCTCGGTGAAAAAAAGAACATCATCTTAAATGTTGCCAAAATAGCCAACCGTAAACGTCAGCATCTGATTGTTGAGGCTTTTGCCAAAATTGAAAAAAAATATCCGGATTGGACTGTTGAACTTTGGGGTTTTGACCAAACTGAATACGCACATAAATTAAAAGAACGTATAGAAAAATTAGGTTTAAGTTCCAGAATTAAGTTGTGCGGAGAAACAAAGCAAATTACTGAAAAACTCCAGCAGGCTTCTATTTTTGCTTTCCCTTCTGAATATGAAGGTTTTAGTTTAGCCTTTACAGAAGCCATGTCCATGGGTTTGCCGGTCATCGGCTGCAGAGACTGTATTGCAGTGAGCGCTTTGATTGACGACGGCAAAAACGGGTTGGTTTCGGAAGGCAATGCCAATGACCTTGCTCAAAAATTAGAGCTTTTGATGACCGATCCCCAAAAGCGTCTCGAATTCGGAAAAAATGCCAGGATCTCGATGAAGGAATTTTCTCCTGAAGTTGTTTGGGGAAAGTGGGAAGCTTTACTGAACTCTTTGACGCCGCAATAATTTTAACGACTCAAGTATTTTTCAAGATTAGAAATGCTTTCAAGACTCTCCTCTCTGCAAATCTCAGTCATCATCACTTTGGTCATTGCCGCTTTGTCAGGAGGGTTCTTTTTTGTAACCGGTTCCCACATCCCCAAATACTTAATTTTTGTTGCCTCACTGATCACTATCTTGCTGGCAGCACGTGCTAAAAATAGCCTTCAGGCTTTTAACCGGACATCTATCCGCGACTTTTTTGTCCCTTGGCTGCCCTGGTATTGTTCTACGATTATTTTGGCTTGTTTCTTTGCTGGTGTCCCCGGTTATAAAGAAATACTGAATTCCTTCTTGCTGTTAAGCTGCCTGTTTTTTGCGCTTTATGCCAAGAATATCACCAGAGAACAGGTTATCATTTGCCTGAGCATAGCGTTGTTATTGATGACGCTCAGCATTAATTTCCAGGTTTTAAGCACCGGAGATGTCAGTAACGATGTTATTGGCGCAAATAAAAATAAAGTTCTTACAGTTGCATCAGCTCTGACTGTCTGCTGCATTGGATCGCTGCTGTTTGACAGCAAAACCTATAGCCGAAAAACAAAGATCCTTATCGTCACTTCAATTATTTCTTCAGTTGCCGCCATTATTTTGGCAGAGGTTCGTACGGCAATTTTGCCGTTCTTAGCCCTGATTCCTGTTGTCTTATATTTGTATAAAGGTAACAGGACCGTGGTTATTATTTTTGTCCTATCGGCCGTCCTTCTTCTAGCCCTATCTTTTTTAACGGGCAGAATGCAGCAAGGTATTGATGATCTTCAAAATTACAGTCATGGGAATGCAAACTCATCTTGGGGTATACGACTTGAACTCTGGAAATTTGTTTTACAAGGCTTCCCCGACGCTCCATTCTTCGGCTGGGGTGAAAATCCTTTAAATGCTATGCTGCAAACCGGTCACACTATCGGCATTAAAGTAACGAAGTACTACCATTTCCACAATGATTTCTTAAATTGGCTTGCTATCGGCGGTTTATTTGGGATTGCGGGCTGGCTTTCAACTGTTGGGCTGATGGCAAAACAAGCCTTCAAAGACCCCGCTCGTCTCTTCTTTTTGGTGGGCTGTTTAGCCGTTGGACTGACGGAGCAATTTTGGTTTCAACGCACGACATTGTTTTCCTGCGTAACAATCTGGACTCTTTTATATATTTCTGCACCCGGCAGCTCACAAAATAAAACCGTCTCAGACTCTGCTGATGCTGCTTAAGCACTAAGGCACTTATCAATGTTGATATTAAGACTCTAGTAAAATGAACAGGTGTGGTTATATTGAACGAAAGATTGTCAACTACCTCGGCCTGAAGGCCGAGGCTTGAAAAAGCCTCTGGTTGACTAGCCTCAGTCTGCTTTTGGCAGGCTACGTTGGTTGGGAATGTATAGGCACCGCGGAATGTCGATCCTAGTTCCGCGCTCTGCGGTCGGCGGTTAAAAGCTCTGAGAGGTCGGAGCGGTGCTGACGGCACAAAACCCTTTCCAACATTGGCGAAGGATCACTACCGGTCAATTGACCGTGGAGACAAAACTTGAGAGTATTTGTTTTAAACAAACGCGGGAAACCGCTCAGGCCGTGTTCACCGGCAAAAGCACGCTGTCTACTTAAAGAGAAAAAGGCTGTGGTGATCAGACGTACGCCTTTTACGATTCAGCTCACGATTGCTACCGGTGAGACAAAGC
>ENA-UEQB01000682-UEQB01000682.1-human-gut-metagenome-genome-assembly--contig:-NODE-682-length-31783-cov-5.399136_pt1 | contig 31783 bp, 29 predicted proteins | sample MGYA00242901_ERZ507918 | MGnify/ENA primary metagenome ERZ507918 (study PRJEB26167, sample SAMN06115405) | human gut metagenome | host: Homo sapiens | place: China:Sichuan | collected 2016-04-06... | reverse complement strand
ACACCCATACAGACTTCATCAGCCCCGCTTGCCCCCATGCTTCGCATAGATGGGAAATCAGTTCAAAAGCCGCTTCCGGAAAGTTCCGAAAACGGCTTTGCGCTCTGGTCAGTATAACTCAGCGCGAGGCGTGTTCAAGAGCCGAAAAGCTCTCGAAATGTGACGCCCCGACCGGTCCTCAGGCCTTCTTGGCGGCTTCCTTTGCTTCGACGAGCTCGATGAGCTTGGCCGGGCCGAGGGCGTCGTAGCATTCGAACGGCTGGTGGATCCAGGGATTGTCCTCGAGGTATTCGACGTGCCAGTCGGGGACGAGGACGGAGTGGGCCTTGTACCAGAGGACGGCGACGCGGATCTCGGTGATGCCGGGGTAGCGCTTCTTGAGGTGCTCGATCACTTCGCGGATCGTCTTGCCGGAGTCGACCATGTCGTCGACGAGAAGGACGCGGCCCTTGAGTTCGGAGACGCCGGTGATGCAGTCGGAGATGTCGAGGTCGGACTGGACCGTGCCCTTGGCTTCGCGGTAGGAGCTCGTGGCGAGAACGGCAAGAGGCATGTCGTAGACGCGGCTGAAGAAGTCGCCCGGGCGCATGCCGCCGCGAGACAGGCAAAGGATGCTGTCAAACTGCCAGCCGCTCTTGGCGACCATGGCAACAAGCTTTTCGTTAAGGTCGATGTACTCTTCCCAGGTGTAAGAAATGTCCGACATGTGTGTCTCTCTGAACGTGCCAAGTGAGCGGACCCGCGAAGATGGGCGGGATCCGAGAAATGAAAGACGGGATTTTAGACCAAAAAGTTCGCCTTGTTGAGAGGTTTCGGTCAAGAAGGGGCGAAATAGATGAAAAAAACGGCGGGAAGCATGAGCTTCCCGCCGTTTTTTTTCATGGTTTCAGTCTAACGGAGTTCAGGCTTCGAACGGGTCGACGTGAAGAATCGTCTGTTCGCGGTCAGGACCGGTCGACACGAGAGCGATCGGGGCGCCGGCGACTTCGGAGAGGCGCGTCAGGTACTGACGGGCGGTCTCGGGGAGTTCATCCCACTTCGTGACGCCGAAGGTGCTCTCCTTCCAGCCCGGGAATTCTTCGTAGATCGGTTCGCATTCGGCGACGGCATCGGCGCCGGCGGGCATGATCGCGATCTCTTCGCCGCGGTACTTGTAGCCCACGCCGAGCTTGACGGTTTCCATGCCATCGAGGACGTCGAGCTTCATGACGGCGAGGCCGGTGAGGCCGTTGATCTGAACGGCGCGGCGCAGGGCGGCACCGTCGAACCAGCCGCAGCGGCGGGGACGGCCCGTGACGGCGCCGAACTCGCAGCCCTTTTCACGGAGCATCTGGCCGACTTCGTCGTGAAGTTCGGTCGGGAACGGACCTTCGCCGACGCGGGTGCAGTAGGCCTTGGTGATGCCGAGGACGTAGTTGAGCATGTGCGGACCGACGCCGGCGCCGGCGCAGGCAGAGCCGGCGACGGTGTTGGAGCTCGTGACGTACGGGTACGTGCCGTGGTCGATGTCGAGCATCGAGCCTTGGGCGCCTTCGAAGAGGAACTGCTTGCCTTCGGCGCACTGCTGATGGAGTTCGGCGGAGACGTCGCAGACCATCGGACGGAGGCGCTCGGCGTAGGAGAGCATGTGGTCGATGACTTCGTCGGCGTCAAGCGGCTTGGCACCAAGGTAGTTTTCGAGAACGAAGTTGTGATACTTCAGGACGGAGCGGACCTGCTCGACGAAGCGTTCCTTGTCGAAGAGGTCGGCGACGCGCAGCGTGCGGCGGGCAATCTTGTCCTCGTAGGCGGGGCCGATGCCACGGCCCGTCGTGCCGATCTTCTTGTCGCCGGCAGCGGCTTCGCGGGCATGGTCAAGGGCGACGTGGTACGGCATGATGAGGGCGGCGTTGGCGGAGACGCGCAAACGCTTCTCAACGTTGGGCACGCCGATGGCGTTGAGTTCGTCGACTTCGCGGAAGAAGGCTTCCGGAGAGAGGACGACGCCGTTGCCGAGGTAGCAGACGGACGTGGCATGCATGATGCCGGACGGAATGAGACGGAGAATGGTCTTCTTGCCGTTGATCACGAGCGTGTGACCGGCATTGTGACCGCCGTTGAAGCGGACGACGCCGGCGACCTTTTCGGTCAGCCAGTCAACGATCTTGCCCTTGCCTTCGTCGCCCCACTGAGCGCCGACCACAACTACATTCTTGGCCATGAGATTACCCTTAATGAACAGATTGACGGCGGATCCGAGCCGCCCATTGGCTGCCCGCAGAAGCAGGGAAGCAGCTGCGGGCTTGAAATGGATTGAGAGCGGCGACGCAGGCCCGCTGCAGGCGACCGCAAAGTCTGCGGGCACGGCGGAAGCCGACAGGGCTTGGTACCCGCCGGCGGGGCGTCGTCTCTCACACGAATCGTAAGTTTAGCAAAATGCGCGCGCCGCTCCCGAATCAGGGTCCGAAAAACCACTTAGACGCCTTCGCCGAGCGCAACAAACTCAGGGGGCGGATACCTCAAAGCATCCGCCCCCTGAAGGACAGTGTCCCAATTCAACTCGGCTCGAACGGTTTTGAGAGCCGAGGACCCGATCCTGAATCAGCGGATCAGACGATCCAGATGATCGCCAGTCCGAGTGCGACGAGCAGAAGGCCCGTGATGCGCAGCGCGCGGTCGGGCTCGTCGAGGAATCGGCTTATCGACTCCTTCCAGAAGCCCGGGGCCACCATCGGCGTGAAGCCCTCGATGACGAGGACCCACCCGAGCGCGAGCATCATGACGTCGAGCCTGCTCATTGCGCCTTTTCCGACTTGAAGTAGCGGAAGAAGTCGGCGGACGGATCAACGACCATCACGTCGTTCTTGTCGGCGAAGCTGTCGCGGTAGGCCTGCAGGCTGCGGTAGAAGCGGGCGAACTCGGGATCGCGGCCGAAGGCCTCGGCGTAGATCTCGGCGGCCTGAGCATCGCCTTCGCCCTTGACCTTCTGCGCATCACGATAGGCTTGGGCGAGGATCACCTCGCTCTCGCGGTCGGCGGAGGCGCGGATGCGCTCGGCCTGGGCGGCGCCCTTGGAGCGTTCCTCGCTCGCGACGCGCTTGCGCTCGGCCTCCATGCGGCGGTAGACAGACTCGGAGATCTCGGGCGTGAAGTCAACGCGCTTCATGCGCACGTCAACGATGCCGATGCCGACGTCGCGCACGCGTTCCTGAAGGAGCTGCGAGATTTCGACCATGGCCTTGTCACGCTCGGAGGACGTGATCTGGTTGACGGTGCGCTTGTTGACGACCACGTTGAGCACGTCGCGCAGAAGTGCGGAGACGCGGTTCGCGGCAGCGGGTTCGGAGCCCTGGAAGGAGACCCAGTAGAGGCGCGGATCCTCGATGCGCCACTTGACGAACGTATCGATCAGAAGGTTCTTCTTTTCGGACGTCTGGACGAGGTCGGCGCCGGCCGCATCAAGGTTGAGGATGCGCTTGTCGAGGTAGACGATGTTCTGCAGGGGCGGCGGGAGCTTCACATGAAGGCCGGGCTCGGAGATCACGGTCTTGAGTTCGCCGAGGGCGAAGACAAGAGCGTACTCGCGCTCGTTCACGGTGTAGACGCACATGCGGAGCAGGCCGGCCGCCACGAGGACGGCGATCAAAAGCGTGGAGAGTTTCTTCATGGCTGTCGTCCTTTAGCGGCGGTCGCGGAGCATGCGCTGATATTCGTCGCCGGGAGCGGCGGAAGAAGTCGTCGGCTGGGCGGAGCCCGTCGTCTCGACGGCGCTCTGGGCGGCCGTGACGCCGTGGTCGGCGAGCGCGGCGGCCTCCTTCTGGGCCTGAGTCATGGCGTCGGACTTCGTGTTGTTGACGATCTTGTCGAGCGGCAGGTACAGCAGGTTGTTGCCGCCCTTGGCGTCGACGTAGACCTTGGTGACGTTCTTCATGACGTCGCGCACGGTGTCGACGTAGAGTCGGTCGCGCGTGACTTCAGGAGCCCTGGCGTACTGGGACTGCAGGGCGGAGAAGCGGTCGGCATCGCCTCGGGCGGTCTCGACGATGCGGGCCTGATAGCCGAGCGCCTCTTCCTTGAGGCGTGCGGCGGTACCTTCGGCCTTCGGGATGACGGCGTTGCGGTAGGCCTCGCCGAGGTTGATCGAGCGCTCGCGGTCCTGACCGGCCTTGACGGCGTCGTTGAAGGCGGCCTGAACCTGCTGGGGCGGCTGGGCGTTCTGGATGGCGACGCTCATGACCTCAATGCCGGAGGAGTAGCGATCGAGCATGTCCTGCATCGACTTCTTGACGGCCTCGGCGATCTCGGCCTTGCTTTCGAAGAGGACGCTGTCCATTGCCTTGCGGCCGACGACCTCGCGCATGGCGGACTCGGCGGCCTGCGTCACGGTGAGGTCGGGCTGGCGGATGCGGAAGACGTAGTCGCGCGCGCCGTCGCCCGGCTTGATGCGGTACTGGACGGTGAACTGCACGTCGACGATGTTCTCGTCGTCGGTGAGCATCAGGGCTTCGCGCAGACGGTCGGAGCGGCCGGCAAAGCCGATTTCGGTCGTGCGAACGCTCGAGACGTCGACGATCTGCACGTCCTGAATCGGCATCGGGAGATGCCAGCGGAAGCCGGCGGCGGTCGTCTCGGCATAGCGACCGAACGTGGTCACGATGCCGCTCTGGCCTTCGGGCACGATGTAGAAGCCCGTGGCGCCCCAGGCGAGAACCGCCAGGCCCACGATCACGGACATGCCGATGCCCGCCCCCTTGCGGCCCGCAGGCAGATTGGGACGCTTGCCGCCGAAGCCGCCGAGGCCTCCCATGCCGCCGAGGCCGCCGAAGATGCCGCGGGCGCCCGTCGGGCGGTCGGCGCGGTCGTCACGACGGTCGTCGTCGCCGTAGCGGCGGGCCTGAGGACGCTCGACACGCTCGTCGTCACGATCCTCGTCACGACCGTAGCGGTCATCACGCTCATCCACATCGTCGCGGGAGAAGTCGTCTCGGCTGCGAAGGTCGGGATGACGGCGGTCCTCCTTCCTGTCGCGGCCCGTTGCGCCGTGCAGAAGTTCGGAGAATTCCTTCCAGAGACGGTCGAGATCGTCCATCCCGTCGTTGTCATAGCGTCGATCGCCGCGGCGGCGGTCGTCGCGGCGGTTGTCGTCACGTCGGTCATCGTCCTCGTCGGGACGACGGGGCGGCTCTTCGTCGGCGGAACGATCGTCCCTGCGCGGCTCCTCGTCGGAGGAGCGGCCCCAGCGGGGGTCATTGAGCGGCATATGCGTTGCTCCAGTCAGCAATGTTTGTCTTTGAATGGCGTGTCGGCGGGTCTGCGCAGGACTCTGCTGAAGACTCCCGAACTGAATCTTTCATTTTAATGACTTTTGTTGCATGCCCGACTCGCGGGCAAGCTTCTTTACAACTACCGGCCTCGCACACAGCAATCCGAAAGCGCCTTTTCATCAGTAAGATAGGCGTTTCCAATCGGCAACCGGCAGGAACACCTCAAGCAGTCGCGCGCACGGAACACGTCCGAAGGATCACCAAAAGCGGCATCTCCTCCGCATGCCCAGTGGCAGAGGGTAAACGCTTAGCGACGTTTTAAGGCGTCTCCATTATGATTTGCAGGCGAGCGCGAAGCTTTCCCTTCCCGCGCAGCAAGGAAAAAAGCGGCTCAAGACCGCCCCCTTACTCCAAAACAACCAAAGGACTTGTATCATGACCCCCGAAAAAACGACCGAACAGGCCGTCAATGAAAAGGTCGGCATCGTCGCGTATCTCTCGCTCGCATTTGCCGTCGTCTTCTTCTCCGGCCTCTGCGCCTCCTCTCAGTGGTGGGGCGTCTTCGACTTCACGACCGTCAACGGCGGCTTCGGCCGACTCGTAAGCGGCGTCACCGAACAGGGCGACGCCATCAAGACGGCCATGGCCAACTTCCGAGGCAAGGGCGGCTCCGGCGCCATCGACGGCTTCATGTTCGCTCTTTCCCTCGTTCCGACGGTGATGTTCGCCCTTGCGATGATCACCGTCTTCGAGCACTACGGCGCCCTCAAGGCCGCCCGCAAGATCCTCACCCCGGTTCTGCGTCCGCTCATCGGCATCCCCGGTTCCGCCGCTCTCGCCCTCATCGCCTCGATGCAGTCGACCGACGGTGGTGCCGCCCTCACCCGCCAGCTCAAGGACGCCGGCGAGCTCACGGAATCCGAGACCAACACGTTCGCCGCGTTCCAGATGACGGCCGACGCACCGATCACGAACTTCTTCTCCTCCGGCGCCGTACTCTTCACACTCGTCGCTGCCGACGGCACGCTCGCCGTTCCGGTCAGCCTGGGCCTGTGCCTCGGCGTCATCCTGCTAGGCAAGGTTCTCTCCGCCAACATGATGCGCCTCCTCCAGATCCGCGCCTCCCGCAAGTAACCACGAACGTTAAAAACAGAAGAAGGAACAAAAATGTCCGGACATGAATCTGCTAATCCGATGGTCACCGACGTGTTCGTGAAGGGCGCCGTCCAGGGCTGGAACATCGCCGTCACCTCCACGATTCCGAACGTCCTGATGGCGTTCGTGATCATCAAGGTCCTCAACCACTCGGGCCTCCTCACGATCTTCGGCGAACTGTTCGCCCCGATCATGGCCATCTTCGGCCTCCCCGGCGAAGCCGCCGCCGTTCTCCTCGGCGGTTGGATGTCCATGGGCGGCGGCGTGGGTGTTGCCGTCTCGCTCTTTGACCAGGGGCTTCTCACCGGCGAGCACGTCGCCATCGTCGCCCCGTCGATCTACCTCATGGGCAGCCAGGTCCAGTACATGGGCCGCTGCCTCGGCGTGATCGGCATCAAGGGCTCGAACCTCTTCAAGATCATGGCTCTCCCGATCGTCACGGCCTTCGTCTCGCTCTTCGTGATGAAGCTGATCGTTCTCGCGAGCTAAGCTCTCCCGGAGCCCGCTCCAACAAGGCCGCTTCCGCGCCACAAGGCGCAGGAGCGGCCTTTTTCCTTGTACGTTCTGAACAGCCTGTGCCTCCGCGCACCCGTGCTATCCTGATTCGGACAACACTCTGGAAGGAGGGCCCATGAAGAACATCCTCGTGATCGGCGCGGCAGGCCAGATCGGCTCCGAGCTCGTCCCCGAACTCAGGCGCCGCGGCTACATGACCGTGGCCGCAGGCAGCGGTCGCACGCCGCTGACCGCCGCGCTCTCCGAAGGCGGTCCGACGGCCGTCGTCAACCTTCTCGACGCGGACGGCCTGCGCAGGACCGTCGAACACTACGCCATCGACACGATCTTCAATATGGCGGCCATTCTCTCGGCCGTGGGCGAGTCGAAGCCCATGACGGCATGGGACATCGGCGTCAATGGCGTGATCGGTCTTCTCGAGCTCGCACGCGACAAGAACCTCTCCGTCTTCACACCGAGCTCCATCGGGGTCTTCGGTCCCGAAACGCCCCATGATCCGACGCCTCAGGACACGGTCTGCAGGCCGAGGACGATGTACGGCATCACGAAGGTGGCAGGCGAGCTGCTCTCCGACTACTACAGGGCGAAGTACGGCGTCGACGCCCGAAGCGTCAGGTATCCGGGCCTCATCTCCCACGTGACGCCGCCCGGCGGCGGCACGACCGACTATGCGGTCGACATCTACTGGAAGGCAGTCGAGCACGGCCGCTACGCCTCTCCGCTCGCCGAAGGGACGAGGCTGCCGATGATGTTCATGGCCGATGCGCTGCGCGCTGCCATCGAGCTGATGGAGGCCGATGCCTCAAGACTCCGGCACTTCAACAGCTTCAACGTGGGCGCGATGAGCTTTGCGCCCGAGGACGTGGCGGCGAGCATCAGAAGGCGGATGCCCGGGTTCGAGCTCACCTACGAGGTGAATCCCCTGCTGCAGGGCATCGCCGAGAGCTGGCCTGACGCACTTGACGACACGACGGCGCGCGAGGAATGGGACTGGAAACCCGAGTACGACCTCGACGCAATGACGGACGTCATGCTCGAGGCGATCTCCGAAAGGCTCGGCGGAAAGTCAGGGCACAGCTCTCAGGCCTGATGAACAGAAAGCCTGCATTCATCGCGAATGCAGGTTTTCTTGCATGAAGGCGCAGAAGGGCGTCAGCGGCTATCTCTTCTTCTTGCGAACGAGGAAGTCCTCGATGTTGTCGTCCGCCAGGGCGACAAGGTCGTGTGCGACCTCTTCCTCCCAGGGTTCGGGCGCGCGCGGTTCGTTCGGATTGTCAACGCGCCACTGGTGCGCGAACTCGCCGATCGCCTGACGCAGAAGATCGAGCCCCTCACCCGTAAGGGCGGAAACGAAGACCGCCTTGGGCCGGCCGTCGGGATGACGCACGATCTCGGGTTCGAGAGCCGTATTGTCGATTTTGTTGTAGACGAGGATCGCGGGGACGTCGTCCGCCTTGATCTCCTCGAGCACCGCGTTAACCTCGCTGATCTGGTCCTCTCGGACCGACGAGGAGGCGTCGACCACGTGAAGCAGAAGATCCGCATGGACCGTTTCGTCAAGGGTGGACTTGAAGGCCTCGACGAGCTGATGCGGAAGGCCCCTGATGAAGCCCACAGTGTCGCTCGCGACGACCGTCTCCTCGTTGCTGATCCAACAGCGGCGGGCGGTGGTGTCGAGCGTTGCGAACAGCTGGTCGGCCGCGTAGCTCTTGGCGCGCGTGAGGCGGTTGAAGAGCGTCGACTTACCTGCGTTCGTGTAGCCCACGAGCGAAACGGAGAGCGTGTCGGAGCGGGAGCGCGAGCGGCGCTGCGTGTCACGCTGACGCGCGAGACGCTTGAGCTGGTCGCGAAACTGCTTCATGCGCACGCCGATCATTCGGCGGTCAAGCTCGATCTGCTTTTCGCCGGGGCCGCCGGTCTTGCCGAGGCCGCCGCGCTGGCGCTCCAGATGAGTCCAGCCGCGCACGAGGCGCGTGGAGAGATGCTCGAGCTGGGCGAGTTCGACCTGCAGGCGGCCTTCGCGGGACTTCGCGCGGGCGCGGAAGATGTCGAGAATCAGCTGGGTGCGGTCAAGAACGGGAAGCTCGATGGCGCGCTCGATGTTTCGCTGCTGGGCCGCCGAGAGGGGGACGTCGAAGACGACGACGTCGGCATGCTGCTCATGAGCGAGCTCTCCGAGCTCGTCAACCTTGCCCGAGCCGATGAAGAAGGCGGGATCGGGCTTGTCGCGCTTGGCATCAAGAAGTCCGACGGGTTCGAGTCCGTCGGACTTGACGAGAAGCGCAAGCTCTTCGGCCGAGTCCTGGTAGACGACGCGGCCGACGACGACGCATACGAGAAAGGCGCGCGTGGCCTTCACCGCGCGCGTCTCATCGATCTGGAACGTGCTTATCTCAGTTCTCCGGCACGGAGGGCATGTTCACGGCACGCGTCGGAACGACGGTGCTGATCGCATGCTTGTAGACCATCTGGGTGACCGTGTTGCGCAGAAGCACGACGTACTGGTCAAAGGATTCGATCTGGCCCTGAAGCTTGATGCCGTTGACGAGATAAATGGAAACGGGGATGCGATCCTTGCGAAGGATGTTCAGGAACGGATCCTGAAGAAGCTGACCTTTCTGAGTCATTTTGTTGTTCTCCGACCGTCTGGGCCTGTTCCTTGCGGCAGCCCATCAGTCTTTGTTGTTATTCGATGCGGGTGGATCTGAACCGGTTCCGGCAACCGCCCGCGCACGGCCGCAGGTACTGCGGCACTCCCTTCTATCTTATCACCTGACGATTGTAAATATCGTCCGCAAAGAGAAAAAGAAACCGAAAAACGCGTTTTCACGGACATCAGAAAAGACGGCAGCGAAAAAAACGCTCCCGCCAGATTCGAGGGGAGCGTTTTCGTGCACGCGGGGACGACGGCCGCCCCCGGATCCCGAGAGGATCAGCGCTTGTTGTCGTCCTTGACGAAGGGGTTTTCCTTCGTGCGGAACTCGATGCGAAGCGGCGTGCCGGCGAGGTCGAACTTCTCGCGGAAGAAGCCTTCGAGATAGCGGCGGTAGCTTTCGCCGATGTCCTCGAGGGCGTTGCCGTGAATCACGATGACCGGCGGATTCGAGCCGCCCTGGTGCGCGAAGCGGGGCTTCGGACGGCCGCCGCGGGCGCGCGGGGGCTGTTGGCGCTCGACGGCCTCGAAGAGGGCTCGCGTGAGCTTGGGCGTCGGAATCTTGCGGTAGGCCGCGGCGTGGGCCTCGTCAACCGCCTTCATGAGGTGATTGAGGCCGTTGCGCTTGAGGGCCGAGATGCGGATCATGCGGGCCCAGCGCAGGAAGTGCAGCTTGCGCTCGAGCTCGAGGTTGAACATCTCGCGGTCGTAGTCGGACATGAGGTCCCACTTGTTGACGGCGACGACGAGGGCGCGGCCTGAGTCGAGTACGTAGCCCGCAATGTGGGCGTCATGATCGGCGATGCCGTTCTTGGCGTCGACGACGAGAATGACGACGTTGGCGTCCTCGATGGCCTGCAGGGTCTTGACGACGGAGAACTTCTCGATGGCCTCGAACACCTTGCCCTTCTTGCGAAGGCCGGCCGTGTCGACGAGCTCGTAGGGACGGCCGTTGTATTCGAAGTCGACGCGGATGGCGTCGCGGGTGGTGCCCGGCATGTCGAAGGCGATGAGGCGCTCTTCGCCGATCAGGGCGTTGATGAGCGTGGACTTGCCGGCGTTCGGACGGCCGGCGAGCGTCACCTTGAGGCGTTTGGGCGCATCGGGGTCGTCATCCTCCTCATCCTCGGGCTCCTCCTCGAAGCCCTCGAGGGCGAGGTCCATGACGGCGTTGACGCCCTGGCCGTGGGCGGCCGAGATGAGCCACGGCTCACCGAAGCCGAGCTCGTAGAACTCGGCGGCGGCGACAGCGGAAAGGCCTTCGGCCTTGTTGACGACGAGGATCACCTTGCGGCCGGACTGGCGCAGGCGAACAGCGATGCGCTGGTCGTGCGGAGTGAGGCCGGAACGGGCGTCGCAGACGAAGATGACGACGTCGGCCTCGTCGATCGCAAGCTCGGCCTGGCTGGCCATGGCCTTGACGATGCCTTCGGACTTGACGGGCTCGAAGCCGCCCGTGTCGACGACGATGTAGGGCATGCGGCCGACACGGCCCTGACCGTACTGACGGTCGCGGGTAAGCCCGGGGAAGTCGGCGACGATGGCGTCGCGGCTGCGCGTGAGGCGATTGAAAAGCGTGGACTTGCCGACGTTCGGACGGCCCACGAGAGCAATGACAGGAAGCATGTTTCTGGAAAAAGAGAGGCCGGACGACGCTCCAGAGGAGCATCGACCGGCGTGGATTCAAGGCGTTTTAAAGAGCGCGGGCGCGCGGCGTCATTCGCCGAGCGACTCCTGAAGCACGTAGGCGACCTCGCCTTCGACGGTCTGGAAGACCGCGCCGTAGCCGAACTGGGCGGCGGGCGCGCGCACGGCGCCGTCAAGGCGGGTGCGGCCGACGACCTCACCGTTGGCGGGGTTCATCATCGTGACGTAGCCCTCATAGTCGGCAACGGCCACCGTGGCACCGATGCGGATCGGAGCGGAGACCGTGCGGTACTCGAGGTCGCGGTTGACCCAGGCTTCGCGGCCGTTGGCGCGGTTGTAGGCGTGGACGTAGCTCTGGTCGTCGACGACGTAGACCATGCGGGCGTCGGCGACCGGACCGGTGACGCTGTCGACCTTCGCATTCCAGACGAGCTGACCGTTCGTCGAGCTCATGCACACGAGGTTGCCCTGGAAGGCGGCGGCGCACATGAGCTGGTTGTCGACCCACGGACGACCGACGACGTCGATGAGGCGCTCGACCTCGGTGATGCCGGCGGCCTGACCGATGACAGCGTCAAAGACGGGCTTGCCGTTGAGGCCGAGGGCGAGAAGACGGCCGTTGGCCTGACCGGCGAGGATGCCCGCGGGGGACCAGGCCATCTGGTTGAAGGCCTGGAGCGTGAGCGCGGGAGCCTGGCCCTGATAGTGCCAGCGGCGTTCGCCGGTGACGATGTCGAAGGCGGTGATGCGCGTGTCGGAGGTCTTCACCACGACGAGGCCCTGGCCGACGAGCGGCGGAACGTCCGTCTCGGCGGAGAGCGTGGCACGCCAGATGAACTTGCCCTCGGCGTCGTAGACCTCGACTTCGCCGCGGTCCGTTACGACGGCCTGATGCATGCCGTCCGTGCCGACGCCTGCGACGATGCGGGAGCCGGCTTCGGCTTCCCAGACCTTGTCGCCCGTATGGCGGTCAAGGCGGTAGAGGCTGCTACCGCCCGCGGCGTAGACGGCATTGTCCGTCACGGCAGGCGTGAGATAGCCGTCGCTTTCGCCGACGGAAGCCGTCCAGGAGACCTTCGGGCTGACCATTTCACGGAAGTCCTGCAGGTCCGCAGGTTCGTGGCTGTCGGGCGTGCTGCAGCCGGCGAGGGTGAGAACCGTCAACGCTGCGGCGGCGCCGAGCAGAGCTTTCTTGGCAAACATCGTATTCATCTCGTTGTGTTGGGCTTCTCGCCGCAGGCAAACCACCGCGCGGCTGAATCCATGATTGTATTAGCAAAAAGAACGGCAGCGGGGACAAATGACTCGTATTTTTCATTCGTCCTGCGCCGCCGTCATGCAGGGTCCTCCTGCCCGGTCACGGCCGTGCCGGGCGGCGCAGTCCGTCATTCCGCAACAGGCGGAAGCGAGGCGAGCTTGTAGTGGAGGACGCCGCGGATCAGGCTCTGCTCGCCAGCGGCCTCAACGGCCTTCTGCCAGGCGGCGCGGGCCTTTTCAAAGTCGTTCATGGCGTAGTAGACGTCGCCGAGGCGGTCCTCGACCAGAGCGGTCTGGTCGGGAACGGGCTTGGCGGGCTCAAGCGCCTTGAGGGCGGCCTCGGGCTTCTTGGCCGAGAGCTCGACGCCCGCGAGGCGAACGCGCGCGATGGTGTCGTACTCGGGATGGCCCGACTTCTCGATCACCCAGACGAGACGGTCTCGGGCGAGGTCGAGATTGCCCTCCTGAACTTCGGCCGCGGCGGAGGCGAGCGCGCCCAGGGGCGCGTAGATCGTCGTGCCGTAGTCCTCGATGAGGCCGTCGGCGATCGACTTCACGTTCTTCGTATCGTTCTGATAGATCGCGTTCTGCAGCTGCACGTAGGCGCCGGACGCCTGTGCGGCCTGATTGCGCTGGTACCACTGCCAGCCGTTCCAGCCGGCAAAGCCGAGGCAGCAGACGCAGACGGCGGCGGTGATCGGGGTGCCCCACTGATCCCACCAAGCCTTCATTTGGTCAATGCTCTCTTGTTCTTCCAAGTCGTAAGCCATCGCTTGCGCTCCTTAAGTCAACTCGATTGAATGATTACGCGGCGAGCGCGGCGGCAATGGCCGCGGCGGCGCCGGCGAGCGGCAGGGCCGTCTGCTCGGCGTAGGACTTCTCGCCCTCGCGAAGGGCCTTGACGGAGACCGTGCCGGCGGCAAGCTCGTCCTCGGCGGCGAAGACCGCGAAGCGGGCGCCGCTCGCGTCGGCCTTCTTCATCTGGCTCTTGAAGCCGGACTTGCCGGGGTGCACCATCACGCGCACGCCCGCGTCGCGAAGCGCTTCGGCGAGAAGCATCGCCTGGACCTGCGTGTCGCCGCCCGAATGGATGACGTAGACGTCGGTCTGGGTGCGGACCGGCACGCGGCCGCATTCACGCATGAGTTCGATGACGCGCTCCATGCCCATGGCGAAGCCCACGCCGGGGGCGGGACGACCGCCGAGCATTTCAATGAGCGGGTCGTAGCGACCGCCGCCGCAGATCGTGCCCTGGGCGCCGAGCTTGTCCGTGATCCACTCGAAGACCGTGTGGTTGTAGTAGTCGAGGCCGCGCACGAGGCGGGGATTGATCACGTACTCGATGCCGGCGGCGGAGACGAGCTGCTCCATGCGGGCGAGGAAGGCGCGGCTTTCCTCACCGAGGAAGTCGAGCAGACGCGGAGCAGCGTTGACGAGCTCCTGCATCTCGGGGTTCTTCGTGTCGAGAATGCGCAGCGGATTCGTGTAGAGACGGCGGCGGGCGTCCTCGTCGAGCACGTCCTGATTGCCCTCGAAGTACTTGATCAGGGCCTCGCGGTGGGCCTGGCGTTCAGGCAGCGCGCCGAGAGTGTTGAGCTCGAGGCGGACATCGCCCACGCCGAGTTCCTTCCAGATGCGGGCGAGCATCATGATCATCTCGGCGTCAATGTCCGGACCCTCCATGCCGAGCGCCTCGGCGCCGAGCTGGTGGAACTGGCGGTAGCGGCCGCGCTGCGGACGCTCGTGACGGAACATCGGGCCGCAGTACCAGAGGCGCTGCGTGGCGCCGTAGAGCAGGCTGTGCTCGTTGACGGAGCGCACGACGGCGGAGGTGCATTCGGGACGCAGCGTGAGCTGGTCGCCGTTCATGCTGTCGGTGAAGGAGTACATCTCCTTCTCCACGATATCGGTCACTTCGCCGACGCCGCGGGTGAACACCTTCGTGTTTTCAAGGATCGGAGTGCGGATTTCCTGATAGCCGTAGCGTTCGAGAACGCCGACGGCCGTCTGCTGCAGGGTCTGCCAGACGGCGGCATCGGCGGGGAGCATGTCGTTCATGCCCTTGACGCCGGCGAATTTTTCTTTGCTCATTCTTGTCAATTATCGGATTGCCCACGGGACGATGCGCCGTAGGTCGTTTGGACGAATTCTTCAATCATAGCGTGAAAGCGGGCCTGCATGTCATCGCCCTTGAGGGCGCAGACCTTCTCTCCGCGAACGTAGACAGGAGCCACGGGGCTCTCACCGGAGCCCGGCAAGCTGATGCCGATGTCGGCCTGACGGCTCTCGCCGGGACCGTTGACGACGCAGCCCATGACGGCCACCGTCATGTTCTCGACGCCGGGGCACGAGACGCGCCACTCGGGCATGCGCGAGCGCAGGTAGTCCTGCGTGCCCGCGGCAAGGCGTTGGAAGAGGTCCGACGTCGTACGACCGCAGCCGGGGCAGCTCGTCACCATCGGGGTGAAGCTCCTGAGGCCCATGCACTGCAGGATCTCCTGGGCGACCACAACCTCCTCGGTGCGGGGCGCGCCGGGAGACGGCGTGAGCGAGACGCGGATCGTGTCGCCGATGCCTTCCTGAAGGAGCACGGCGAGCGCAGCCGTCGAGGCGACGATGCCCTTGGAGCCGATGCCCGCCTCGGTAAGGCCGAGGTGGAGCGCGTAGCTGCCGCGCCTTGCGAGCATGCGGTAGACGGAAATGAGGCCCTGGACTTCGGAGACCTTGGCGCTCAGCACGATGCGGTCGGCGGGAAGGCCGAGCTTCACGGCCATGTCGGCGCTCTGCACGGCGCTCTCGACGAGAGCGGCGCGAAGGACGGCGTCGGGGGGAAGCGGATCGGAGAGCGCGTTGTTCTCGTCCATCATGCGGGCGAGGAGCGCCTGATCAAGCGAGCCCCAGTTGACGCCGATGCGCACGGCGGCGCCGTACTTCTTCGCGCACTCAATCATGGAGGCGAAGTTCTCCATGCCCTTCTCGCCCTTGCCGACGTTGCCGGGATTGATACGGTACTTGGAGAGCGCGGCGGCGCATTCGGGATGATCTGCGAGCAGCTTGTGGCCGTTGTAGTGGAAGTCGCCCACGAGCGGGACGTCGCAGCCGGAGCGGTCGAGCGCCTCGCGAATGCGGGCGACGCCGCGAGCGGCGTCGGGCGTGTTGACGGTGAGTCGGACGAGCTCGCTGCCCGCGCGCGCAAGCGCAAGCACCTGGGCGACGCTCGACTCGACGTCGGCCGTCGAGGTGTTCGTCATCGACTGCACGACGATCGGGTTCATGCCGCCGATCGTCACGACGCGGCCGCCCCAGGCGACCTTGACGGCGTGGGTCTTGCGACGGAATTCAAGGGTGTTTTCCGACACGGCTTAAGTCTCCGGGAAATACGCACCGGCCGGAGGCCGGTGTGAAAAGAGCGGCCCGAAGGCCGCTGCTCTGTTGAATCTTCTTACTTCACCACGAAGCGGCAGATGCCGTTGCGGGTGGACTTGGTGAGTTCGTAAGGCCTGCCGTCGACCGTGAGCGTCATGACGGAGGCGTTGCCGACCGTCACTCGGGCCCCGACGGGCACGTTCAGGGTCTCGCTGCCGCCCTCGGCCATCTCCTTGGCGAAGAAGCTGCGGCCGTTGGGCAGAAGGATCTGCACCCAGCAGGCGCCCGAGGTCGAGAGGGTGACGCGGCGCTCACCCGTCGCGGCGGCCTGCGACTGGGCGCGGGCCTTTTCGGCGGCCGCCTTTTCAGCGGCGGCCTTCTCCGCAGCGACCTTCTCCGCAGCGGCCTTCTCGGCGGCGGCCTGTTCGGCCGCAGTCTTCTCCTGAGCAGTCTGATCGGCTGCCGCCTGTTCAGGGGCGGGCGCCGCTTCAACTGATTCGGGGGCATCGACGACGGGCGTCTCCGCAGCGGGCTGCGTCTCGGCGCCGTCGCTCATGCTCGACCAGGCGTACCAGCCTGCGGCGCAGACGAGGACCGCAGCGATGGCGACGACGGCGGCCTTGAGGCCCGTGCGGCGGCCGGAGGCGCGCACGACGGTCTCCTTGGCGGGATCATGGTCGGGAAGGACCCCGACACTTGCGGCGCCGTAGCGGGCGGTGTAGTCGGCGACGAGCGGATCGGGTTCGAGACCGAGCACCGAGGCGACGCCGCGGATGAAGGCGCGCACGTAGACGGGCTCGGGAAGCTCGGCAGTTCTTTCGCTCTCAAGCGCGCGGACCTGCTGGACCGAAAGGCGGGAGCGGGCGGCCATGTCGCCGATGGAGATGCCCTGGGCCTCGCGGGCGCGCTTGAGCGCGGCGCCGAAGCCTTCGGCGGGGGCCGGATGCAGGACCGGCTCGTTCATGTCAGACGTTTCTTGGGCCATGGCGCTTCCTTCCAGGAGTGTTTTGATGTTCGGTGTCTTGGGCGCCGCGGACCCTCAGGACTCGCGCACGCCCCGGCGGGAGGCTACTCGCTGCGGCGGGCCGCCTGCAGAAGAGGCGCGGCCTCGGCCTTCTGCTGTGCAAGGCGCTCGGCGCGGCGGGTGCGGTCGCGCACCTCGCCCGCGAGCTGGCCGCACGCAGCGTCGATGTCGTCCCCTCGCGTCTTGCGGACCGTCGTCACGATGCCCGCCTCGTTGAGGCGGCGGCAGAACGCGAGAACCTGCTCGCGCTCGGGCTTGCGCAGGTCCGACTGCGTGAAGGGATTGAAGGGAATCAGGTTGAACTTGCACGGCACGTTTTCACGGCGCACGAGTTCGACGAGTTCGTCGGCCTGCTCAAGGCGATCGTTGATGCCGCCGAGCATGACGTACTCGAAGGTGATGAAGTCGCGCGGGGCCACCTTGAGGTAGCGGCGGCACGCGGCCATCAGGTCGGCAAGCGGATGCTTGCGGTTGACGGGCATGAGCTTGTCGCGCAGCGCGTCGTTGCCCGCATGCAGGCTCACGGCGAGCGCAACAGGGCTGTCCTCGGCGAGCTTGTCCATCTGGCGGACGAGGCCCGACGTGGAGACGGTGACGCGGCGGCGGGAGAGCCCGTAGCCGTTGTCGTCAAGGAAGACGTGCAGGGCGCGCAGAACGTTGTCGAGGTTCTGCAACGGCTCGCCCATCCCCATGAGCACGACGTTGGAGATGATTCGGTCGTTGGGGTCCGTCACGCCTGCGTCGCGGCGCAGTTCGCGTTCGGCCCACCAGAGCTGGCCCACGATCTCGGCGGTCGTGAGGTTGCGGTTGAAGCCCTGCTTGCCCGTGGAGCAGAAGAGGCAGCCCATGGCGCACCCCGCCTGCGTGGAGATGCAGAGCGTGCCGCGGTCATCCTCTGGAATGAACACCGATTCGACCGCGTTTCCGTTGCCGACGTCAAAGAGCCACTTGCGCGTGCCGTCAGCCGACTTCTTCTCGGTGATGGGCACGGGAGGACGCACTTCGGCCATGTCCTTCAGCTTGGCTCGGAACACCTTCGCGAGGTTCGTCATGCTGTCGAAGTCGCCTTCGACATGACGATGGAGCCAGCGCGAGAGCTGAGTTGCACGGAAGGCCTTTTCGCCGATGCCGGCGCACCAAGCGGTGAGCCCTTCCAGATCGAAGTCGAGAAGGTTCACCTTGGAGGCGGCAGACTCTTTGACGTTGTCGGTCACGAATTATTCCTCACTGTGTTCGCAGCGGATTAGCGGCTGTGAATGGAGAGAGCCGGGAAGAAGTAGGCGATTTCGACGGCGGCCGTTTCCGGAGCGTCGGAGCCGTGAACGGCGTTGGCGTCGATGCTTTCAGCGAAGTCGGCGCGGATCGTGCCGGCGGCGGCCTTCTTCGGGTCCGTGGCACCCATGAGCTCACGGTTCTTGAGAATGGCGCCTTCGCCTTCGAGAACCTGGATCATGACCGGGCCGGACGTCATGAAGGAGACGAGATCCTTGAAGAAGGGACGTTCCTTGTGAACAGCGTAGAAGCCTTCGGCTTCAGCCTGGGAAAGCTGACGCATCTGGGCGGCGACGATCTTGAGGCCGTTCGTTTCGAAACGGGAGTAGATCTTGCCGATGACGTTCTTGGCAACGGCGTCCGGCTTGATGATGGAGAGGGTGCGTTCAATAGCCATTTTGTTCTCTCAGAGAAAATGCCCGGAAAAGGCTCCGGGACGTGGAAAAACCGACAAAAGGGAGCGGTTGTGCTCCCTTTCGTACTGAACTGATGATTCTAGCACGAGGCCGCGCAATCACTCCCCGGGGCACACGCCTTTTTCTTTTGGCTACAACCCGATCAGGGTTAGTTTCCCTTTCTCACCGCGTGCGAGTCATGGCAGAATTGCACCTGTTGAGAAATCTCCCCTGCACGGAGGTTTCCGGCACACCCATTTCGGATTCCAGCTCATGTCCTCCAAAAACCAAGAAAAGAACGACACGCCCGTCAATCGTCCCGTCGACAAGATCTTTGCGGAAAACCTCGGCTACACCTTCGGCGGCTGCGTGCGAGACCTCTCCGGCTCGCTCTTCAACAAGGAGGTGGCCAAGGCCGCCGGAGTGAGCCTGTGCCCGATTCCGCTTCTAGGCGGCGAGGAGAAGCGCCGCTTCAAGGCCTTCTGGGCGGCCAACCTTCAGGCCGTCGCCATGAGGACCGCCGTCGAGAACCTCCCCTCCTATGCCGACGAGAAGCTTCTGAAGAAGACGCTCTTCCAGATGCAGACCTTCGTCGACCAAGCCCTCGGACGTCCGCTCTTCTCGAAGCTCTCCCCCGAGGATCTCGACCGCTACAGCACGATCCGCTCGCGCATGACGCAGGCGGCCCTCACGCCCGGCGCCGACAAGGAGTCCATGGCCCGCACCTTCCTCGCGCTCGTTCACGGCACCGCGCCCGACTCCGTCCCCGATTCCCGCGTGAGCGACACCGCCGGCCACATCGGCATGTCCATGGGCCTCTTCAAGCGCCTGCTCGACATCTCGCTCAACTCTCCGAACTCCTGGGTTCGCGCCAAGTGACGCCATCCCGCGCAAGGTGAATGCCCAGGCGCCTGACGGGCGGCTCGATCGAGCCGCCTTTTTTGCGCCCGCCAAAAACGGGGCGCAGGCGTCGCCATGCCGCCTGCGCCCCTCTTTCTTTTCCGGGACGAGTCCTACTTGCCGCCCTTTTCAGCCTTCTCGGCCTTCTCGGACTTTTCCGTCTTTTCGGCCTTCTTCAGCTCGGCGCGCTTCGGGAACACGAGTCCGAAGAGATCCTCGAGCTCGGCCACGACCTTCTTGCGGCGCCCCTTCATCAGCTCTTTGAGAACACCGCGACAGACGGCGGCGAGCTCGGCGGGATCGAGCCTCAGGTCATAGGCCTCGCGGCGGGCGGCCTGCCTGACGGCAAGGCTCACGCAGAGCGCGGTGTAGCGGTTGCCGTCGACAGCTGCGAGTCCCGTCAGGAAGTCGAAGACGGCGCTGCGGCGCTCGGCAGGCGTGCGTGCGGCGCCCACGGTCTCGACGAGGGTCTCAAGACCCGCGAGCTTCTCGGGGTCGACCTTGTCCATGATGACGGGCACGAGGCCGCAGACAAGATCGGAGACGGCGTCCTCGAACTCCTCGGCGGGCAGCCCCGCGACGCTCAGAAGACGATCGGCGCGGTCGGCAAGCTCCTCGGGCGTGACGCTCCTCACGGTGGAGCCGCCGTGCTTGACGCGCTCGAGCACGCCCGCCTGATTAAGGGCCTCGATCGCCTTGCGAACCTTGTAGCGGGTGACGCCGAAACGCTCGGCAAGCTGCGCCTCGCTCTCAAGCTTGAATCCGGGCTTGGCGAAGCATTCGAACATGTAGGCGTCGAACGCCTCCCTGAAGGCCGCATCGGCTGCGCGGCGGGCCTGCGCCCTTTCTCTGACTGCGGCTCTGGTCATGATTGTTCCTCCTTGCATGACGGGCTTTGTTCGCCCATTGTAACCCTCCCGTTGTGCATATTTCGACTTAACATGAGCGTTTTTTGATCCTGCCGTGAAAGGCCTCAGGAAAACATCGTGTTCGATGAGCCGGAATGCGAAAAAAACGCCGCGACGCGATGGCGTCCGGCGCTTTTTTCGACATTTTCGACTCCTTCGACTCTTGGATAGTCTCGTTCCCCGAGCCCGCATCAGCGGGACGGGACGGAGCCGTCTGAGGTTACTGCGGCAGGTTCATCTTGACGTCGTCGTCACCCGAGGCGGCGATGCGGCGCTCGATGGCCTCGGCCTCCTCGGACTTCTTCTCGGGCCTGGGACCCGGCTCGAGCACGGCGATGGACTCGACGTGGCCCGTGTGCGGGAACATGTTCATGATGCCGGCGGCGCGGATGTGCCAGCCGCCCTCATGATGAAGGATGGCGCAGTCGCGTGCGAGCGTCGCGGGGTTGCAGGAGACGTAGACGATACGGGCGGGACGCTTGTCGGTGGCGGCGAGCACGCGGGAGAGCGCCAGGGCGCCTTCGCGCGGCGGGTCGATGAGAACGCGGTCGATGCCGCCCATCTTCTTCCAGAGGGCCTCCCAGTCCTGGTCGCACCACGTGAAGAGGTTGCGGGCCACGAAGTCGGTCTTCTCGGCGAGGCCGTTGTCGGCGGCGCCCTGACGGGCGCGGGCGACGAGCGCGTCGGAGCCCTCGATGCCGGTCACGTGCGAAGCGCACGTGGCGAGCGGGAGCGTGAAGTTGCCCAGACCGCAGAAGAAGTCGGCGACCTTGTGCTCGGGTTCCACGCCGAGCAGGCGAACGGCGCGGCTCACCATGGTCTCGTTGAGCTCATGGTTGACCTGCGTGAAGTCGGTCGGCTTGAAGTTGATGCGAACGCCGAACTCGGGAAGCTGGAGGCCGAGCGCGTTGATGTTGGCGGGATCGACCGGGTGGGCGGAGTCCGGACCCTTGGGCTGGAGCCAGATGTCGGCCTTGTGCTCGGCGCCGAAGGCGTTGAGCAGGGCCATGTCCCCATCGGTCGGCTCCTCGAGCGTGCGGAAGACGAGGGCCGTGCGTCCGTTGCCGCCGACGGCGACCTCGATCTGCGGCATGCGCTGGCGGATAGAGAGCTTGGAAACGAGCTCGCGCATCGGCATGATCATGTCGGAGACGTTCTTCGTGAGGATGTGGCAGCCCGTCATTTCGGCGACGTAGGAGGAGGACTTCTCATGGAAGCCGACGAGCACGCCGCCCTTCTTGGCGACGTCGCGGACCGTCAGGCGGGCGCGGTGACGGTAGTTCCAGAACGGACCGTAGATCGGCGTGATGATCTGTTCGGGACGAACGCGGCCGATGTGCCAGAGCGTGTCGATGAGCGTGCGCTCCTTGTAAGCGACCTGGGCGCGTGGCTCAAGGTGCTGCATGGCGCAGCCGCCGCAGCTGCCGGGACCGTGGCCGAACTTGGGGCAACGGGGCTCGACGCGCTGAACGCTCTCGCGGTGAACCTGGGCGACGCGGCCGATCTCGAAGCTGGTCTTGTTGCGGATGCGCTCGTAGGTGACGAGCTCGCCCGGAAGGGCGCCCTCGATGAAGACGACCTTGCCGTCGTGATGACCCACGCCGCGGCCTTCCTGGTCGAGGCGCTCCACCTCGACGGTGAAGTATTCGGGGGTTTTCTCTTTGCGTCGTGCCATGACTCTTGACTCTCTATGTAAAACGGGGATCCCTGGGCGGCCGACTTCATCCGGCCGTCCTCAAAAATTCAGGTAGGAGACTTTACCAAAAAGAAGAGCGCCTGGCGGTGAAGCCGGCGCTCTTTTTTGACTGACTCTCCGAGGATCAGCGCTTGTTGAGGTACTTGAGCGGATCGACGCACTTGCCGGTCTCGCGGACCTCGAACCTCAGCGTGTCGCCCTTGAGGTCGGCGATCTTCTGGCCCGACTTGATCTTCGAGCCCTGGGAGACCGCCACGTTCTCAAGGCCGCCGTAGGCGGTGATGAGCGTCGGGCTGTGCTTGACGACGGCGAGCGTGCCCGAGTAGCCCTTGAGCGTGCCCACCCAGATGACTTCTCCCTGCATGGCCGCGACGACCACGTCGCCCTGCGTGCCCGCGATCTCAAGACCGAAGGTGTTCTTCGCGAAGTCGCTCTTGATCTTGCCCCTCACGGGCCAGATCATGCGCTGGCCCGGCGTGACGGCGTTGAGCTTCTGCTGGGCCTGGGACTTGGCCGCTTCGGCCTGGGTGCGGACCTTCTCGGCGGCAGCTTCGGCCTCGGCCTTCTTGCGGGCGGCTTCGGCGGCGTCAGCGGATGCAGCCGACGAGGTGGCGGTCGTTTCACCCGCAGCGGGCACCGTCTCGGCATTGCGGATCGGCGCAGTCTCAAGCACGGTGTCGTTCGTCACACGGTTGACGCGGACCTGCGGATTGCCCGTGTAGGCGCGGGGCGCGTTGACGGAGGCGGGAAGCCTCAGGACCTGCCCCAGACGCAGCTGCGTCGGATCGGTGATGGCGTTGAGCTGCTGGAGCTGTTCGGCGGAGAGGCCGTAGCGCACGGAGATGTTGTAGATGGTGTCGCCCACGGCCACCGTGTGGGTGCGACCGGAGTCGACGATGCCGCCCGGTAGCAGGCTCGGCGTCTGGACGGGCGCGGTCGCGGCGCCGTCGCTGTAGGTGGAGTGGTCGACGACCGTAGCCGGGCCCATGTCCACGGAGGAGCAGCCCGACAGGAAGGCCGCGGCGGCGGCCGCGACGGAGATCGACAGAATGCGTACGGTTTTGTTCATGTCCTTGAACCTTCTTTCCTTTCCGTTCTATCCCTTGAATGTGCCTTGCGGATCTCAGACGGCGGGGCCGTCCATCCAGCCTCGGACCGTCGGGACCTGCTTGTAGTTCGTGAGGTCGACCTGCAGCGGCGTCACGGAGACATAGCCGTGGGAGGTCGCCCAGAAGTCCGTCCCCTCCTCTGCGTCGGCGGGCTTGCCCGCAGCGCCGAGCCAGTAGATCGGAAAGCCGCGCGGGCTCATCTCGCGGATGACGCTCTCGGCGCAGTTGCGCTTGCCCAGACGGGTGCCGCGGATGCCCTTGAGGGCCTCGACGGGCATGTTGGGCATGTTGACGTTGAGCAGAACGGCCCTTTCGTCCTCGCGGCTTTCAAGATAACGCTCGACGACGAGCTGCGCAATCTTCGCGGCGGAGTCGAGTTCGGCCCAGCCCTTGTCGATCTGCGAGAAGGCGATGGAGGGAACGCCGAAGAGGTAGCCCTCGATGGCCGCCGCGACCGTGCCCGAGTACATCGTGTCGTCGCCCATGTTGGCGCCGCAGTTGATGCCTGAGACGACGAGGTCGGGCTTCGGCAGAAGACCCGTGAGCGCGACGTGCACGCAGTCGGACGGCGTGCCCGAAAGCACGTATAGGCTGTCGCCGTCCTGATGCTCGACGGTGAGCGGACGGTTGAGCGTGAGCGAATTGGAGGCGCCGGAGTGGTTGTGGTCGGGCGCGACGACCGTCACGCGGCCGAAACGGCGCATGGCCTGCGCGAGCGCCTGAATGCCGGGCGCGCGGTAGCCGTCATCGTTGGAGACAAGAATGTGCATGGAAATCCTGCGGACTTCGGTGAATTGGATCGTCTGATTTTAGCCCATCGCGCCAGCAAGGGCGCGCCCGAACGGGCTCCGATCGCAGGATGCCGCGTCCGTTCTACAGATAGCGGCCCGAGAAGATCCTCTCCTCGGGGAACCTGAGCATGAACTTCGAGCCTTCGCCCGGAGTCGACTCGATGGAGAGCTCGCCTCCCGCACGCCGCATGACGTGCTTGACGATGGCCAGACCGAGGCCCGTGCCGCCCGTGTCCCTCGAGCGCCCCTTGTCGACGCGGTAGAAGCGTTCGGTGATGCGGGGCAGGTGCTCGGGCGGAATGCCGATGCCCGTGTCGGCAACCGTGAAGACGGCGCCCGTGCCCGTGCGCTTCCAGACCACCCTGATTCGGCCGCCTCTGGGCGTGTAGCGCACGGCGTTGGTGATGAGGTTGAGGACCGCGCTGCGGATCTCCTCGGGATGTCCGAGAAGCGAAAGGGGCTCGTGTGCGACCTCGAACTTGTGCTGCATCTTCGAGTAGGCCATGCCCTCGCGCACGGCGTCGTCGATGAGCGCGGACATGTCGATGAGCTCGGGCTGGTCTGTCCCCCGCTCGTCCCTGTTCTCGAGCTTCGAGAGCATCAGCAGGTCGTCCGTGAGGCGCTTCATGCGGGCCGTCTGGTCGCGCATGAGGGCGAGATGGCGCTTTCTGAGCTCGGGCGGCACGTCCATGTCCGCCAGATCGAGAAAGCCCGCGATGACGGTGAGCGGCGTGCGCAGCTCGTGGGAGACGTTGGCGACGAAGTCTCGGCGCATGTCGTCGACGCGGCGGCGTTCGGTGACGTCGTGCGTGACGATGATGGTGTGGCGCTCGTCGGGCGCGACGACGGCCGCATCGAGCAGCACGGAGCCGCCCGCGGTCTCAAGCGCATAATGGCGCGAGAAGTCGCGCGAACGCAACCACGCGCAGAAGGCGGGCTGCGAGGCGATGAGCCTGTCGGTGAAGACGCTGCCGACGTCTTCGGACGTGATGCCCAGATGAACGCCCGCCATGGTATTGACCCATTCGATGACGCCGTCCTCGCCCTTGAGGATGACGACGCCCTCGGGCAAGAGCTCGAGCGTCTGGCGGTAGCGCGCGTCGCGCGCCTCGAGCCTTGCCTGCATGTAGCGCTCCTCGTCCACGATGAGCTTGCCCGCGTACACGGCGAGAAGCGCGAAGAACGAGACGCCCATGCAGAAGAAGATCGCGGCCGTGCCTGCCGCGACGCTCAGCCACAGGACGGCCGAGACGAGCGCGACCAGAATGAGGCCCCCAACAATCAGAATGCCGAGGAACTGCGTGCGGCGTCCACGAGCCGACAGTGCTTCGGGCATGGTGTCTCCTTTCTCAATCCTGTGCATGGGCGCGTGCTCGATCGTGCGGGGCGGTCGGAATGCGTGCCTGCGGGAGGTCAGTCAAGCGGGCGGCAGCGGTAGCCGACGCCCCTGACGGTTTCAATGAGGTTTTCCGCGGCCGTGCCAGCGAGCGCCTTGCGAAGACGAAGCATGTGCACGTCCACCGTGCGCTCGTCGACAAAGGAGTTGCCCCAGACGTTTTCAAGGAGCTGGCCGCGCGTGAAGACGCGTCCCGGACGGGAGGCGAACATCAGGAGCAGCCTGAACTCCTTGACGCTGAGCTTGAGGGGCATGCCGTCGGCCGTCGCCTCGAAGCGCGTCTCGTTCATGAGGAGCGGACCGCAGCGGACGATCTCCTCCTGACGGTCGTCGGCGGGAGGCACTGCGGACTCGCGCGCCCTGCCCTCGGCGCTCGCGCGGCGAAGGACCGCGCGGATGCGGGCGGTGAGCTCCCTGGGCATGAAGGGCTTGACGACGTAGTCGTCGGCGCCTGCGTCCAGTCCCTCGACCCTGTCGGCCTCGTCGCCGCGGGCGGTGATCATCACGACGGGCACCGAGGCGCTGTCGGCGTCGGTGCGGACTTCGCGCAGGAAGTCGAACCCCGAGCCGTCAGGGAGCATCACGTCAAGCAGAATGAGGTCGAGTCCGCCCCGGCGCAGCGCTTCGCGCGCCTCGGCCAGGCTGGCGGCCTTGACGACCTCGTGGCCGTCTGTCTCGCAGATGAAGGCGAGGAGCTCGCGGATGGCGGTTTCGTCCTCGACGGTGAGCAGTTTTGCCATAGATGCCTTGTCGCAATTGTTGATGGGCGGATCAGCCTTCGGCAGAGCCGTTTCGGCAGGATTCCATTTTGCCAGTATAGAACTCGTGACGCACGTCCGCACCTTCCTCAATGTAGATGACGGCCTCGCAGACGTTCTTCACGTGGTCGCCCGTTCGTTCGAGCGAGCGGCCGATCCAAGTGAGCGCGATGGCGCCCTCGGTGGAGGACGGATCCTGCATCATGTGCACGATCAGGCTCCTGAGCGTCGTGCGGTAGACGTCGTCGACGAGCCTGTCGCGTGCGATGACCTCGCGGGCGAGGTTCGTGTCGAGTCGCGAGAGGGCGAGGATCGAGTCGTCGATCATGTGGGCGACCGTGTTGACGGCCATGATGATGGCGGAGCGGTTCTCAAGGAGAGAGTCGTCGAGTCCCTTGAGCTCTAGGACGCTGCCTGCCATGTTGCGGATTTCGTCACCCATGCGCTCGAAGTCGACGGAGACGCGGCTCATGCCGATGAGCGTGCGCAGGTCGCGGGCGGCAGGCTGGCGGCGGGCGAAGACGGATTCGATCTTCGCGTCGACGGAGACCTCGTAGCCGTTGACCTCGGCGTCGCGGGTCATGACGGAGCGGGCTTCGTCGGCGTCGAGCTTCTCGAGGGCGTCGGCCGCCTTGACGAGCTGCTCGCGCACGAGCCTGCCCATGGCGGTCACCTCGCCGAGGACCTCCTCGAGGTCGCGGTCGTAGCTTTTGACGATGTGGTTCATGATGTCGTTTCCTTTCGTTTTAGCCGAAGCGGCCGGTGATGTAGTCCTCGGTCGCCTTCTTCTGCGGACGGGTGAAGATGTCGGTCGTGGGACCGGTCTCGATCAGTTCGCCGAGGTAGAGGAAGGCCGTGTAGTCGGAGACGCGGGCGGCCTGCTGCATGGAGTGAGTGACGATGACGACCGTGTAGTCGTTCTTGAGCTCCTCAATGAGCTCCTCGATGCGGGCGGTCGAGATCGGGTCAAGGGCCGAGCACGGCTCGTCGAGCAGAAGGACCTCGGGCTTGACGGCAACGCCGCGGGCGATGCAAAGGCGCTGTTGCTGGCCGCCCGAGAGGCTCGTGCCGGGCTCGCGCAGCTTGTCCTTGACGTCGTTCCAGAGGGCGGCCTTCTTAAGGGCCCACTCGACGCGGTCGTCGAGCTCGGACTTCGCGACGTTCTCGCGCAAGCGGATGCCGTAGGCGATGTTGTCGTAGATGCTCATCGGGAACGGGGTCGGGCGCTGGAAGACCATGCCGACGCGGCTCCTGAGCGTGCAGTCGTCGATAGTGCCCGAGAGGATGTTGACGCCGTCGAGCATCAGCTCGCCTTCGGCGCGCTGGCCCGGATAGAGGGCGTACATGCGGTTGAAGGTGCGCAGGAGCGTCGACTTGCCGCAGCCCGACGGGCCGATGAAGGCCGTCACTCGGCCCTCGGGTATGGCGAGCGTGATGTGCTTGAGGGCATGGAACTTGCCGTACCACACGTTGAGGTCGTTCACCGCGATCTTCGTGGGAAGACCGTCAAGGTTCATCGCGGTCATGCTGTTCAGATCAATGCTGGTCATGTTCGTGTCTTTTCAAATTCGGTTCAATGTCGGCCGCATCCGTCTCAGCGGGAGCGGCGGCGTTCGCGCAGGATGATGGCGCCGAGGCTCATCAGGAAGACGAGCGCGACGAGGACGAGCGAGGTGCCGTACTGCAGGTGGCGGGTGCCCTCGATGTTCGTGCCGGAAGTGGCCATCACGTAGACGTGGTAGGGAAGCGCCATGACGGGCTCGAAGAGCGAGACGCCGTCCTTCTGGGTGAAGAAGACCGTGCCCGTGTACATCACGGCGGCGGTTTCACCTGCGGCTCGGGCGAGCGCGAGGATGGCACCCGTGAGGATGCCGGGGAGCGCGTTCGGCAGGATCACCTTCATGATCGTCTCGAAGCGCGTGGCGCCCAGGGCGAGCGAGGCTTCGCGCCAGTCCTGCGGGATCTGCTTGAGGGCCGTTTCCGTCGTATTGATGATGATCGGCAGGCTCAACACGGCAAGCGTGAGGATGCCGGAGAGAAGGCTCACGCCGAAGCCGCAGAAGACCACGAAGAACGTCAGGCCGAAGAGGCCGAATATGATCGACGGAACACCCGCGAGGTTCGCGATCGAGAGGCGGATCACGGTGATGACGGGCGAGTCGAGGTTGTACTCGTTGAGGAACACGGCGCTCATGACGCCGAGCGGCAGCGCGATCACGAGGGCGCCTGCGGCGAGGAGGAACGTGCCCACGATGCAGGGCCAGATGCCGCCTTCGCTCATCATGTTGCGCGGGGCTTCGGTGAAGAATTCCCAGGTCATGGCGGGCATGGCGTTCCAGAAGATGACGCCGAGCATCGAGACGAGCGAGAGCACGCACACGAGGGCGGCGCCGCGCATCACCGTGAAGCCTGCGAGGCCGGAGAGATTGCGCATCTTGAGATCTTTCATCATGCGCTCCTGAGGGAGAGACGGCGCGTGAAGTACCACGCGGCGAGGTTGAAGGCGAAGGTGATCAGGAAGAGGAGCAGACCCGCGGCGTAGAGCGCGTGGTAGTGCTCGCCGCCCACGGCGGCCTCAGCCATTTCGGCCGCAATGCCCGCCGTCATCGGACGGACCGGATCGAAGATGCTTTCGGGGATGATGCCCGCGCCGCCCGCCACCATCAGCACGACCATCGTTTCGCCGATGGCGCGCGAGAGGCCGAGCATGACGGAGGTGCCGATGCCGCCCATGGCCCAGCGAAGCTCGACGCGGCAGAGCGTCTCCCAGCGAGTGGCGCCAAGGGCGAGCGAGGCCTCGCGAAGCGCGCCCGGCACGTTCCTGAGCGCGTCCTCGGAAATCGAGGCGATCGTCGGGATGCACATGAAGGCGAGCATCAGGCCCGCGTTGAAGAGGTTGAGGCCGGTCGGGAGGTTGAACGTCTCCTGAAGCCACGGGGCGACGATCACCATGCCGATGAAGCCGATGACCACCGAGGGCAGCGCCGCCATCAGCTCGATGACGGGCTTGAGGATTCGGGCGGCCCAAGCGGGGACCGCGCAGTGAAGGGCCGCGGCGGTGAGCACGCCGAGCGGCACGGCGATGACGGCCGTGAGTACGGCAGCCGCAAAGGAGCCGACGATCATGGCGCCGAGACCGAAGACCGGCGGTTCGTCCGTCGGGTACCAGTCGGTCGTGAAGAGGAAGTCCCCGATGGGAACGTCCTTGAAGATCGGAAGGCCCTGTGCGAGCAGGAAGAGCACGATGGCCGTGAGCGCAAGCACGCTCACGCACGCCACAGTGCCCGAGGCCCTTCTGAACAGCGTGTCTGCTGATCTGTAGTTGAGCATGAGGGATCCTTGGAAAGGCTGGATCTTTTCTGGAGCAAAAGAAACGCCGGCCGAATCGAGGGCGATCGGCCGGCGTGCTTCAATCGGTTTTTCTGACCGCTTGCATCTCGCCGGTCAGGCAATTACTTGAGCGGAACGAAGCCGGACTTGGAGACGAACTGCTGGCCTTCAGCGGAGAGCGTGTAGTCGACGAGCTTCTTGGCGTCGCCCTGCGGCTGGCCGGAGGTGAAGAGGTAGAGTTCGCGGGAGATCGGCCACGTGCCGTCCTGAGCGGTCTTGGCACCGGGCTGGACGCCGTTCACGACGAGGCCCTTGATCTGGCTGTCGAGGTAGCCCACGCCGATGTAGCCAATGGCGTTCGGATTGCCGGCAACGGCCTGAACGACGCCGCCGGAGGAGCTCTGGAGGAGAGCGCGCTGGGACACGCGGGTCTTGCCCATGACGAGTTCCTGCCAGGATTCGAACGTGCCGGAGGAGGAGTCGCGGCCGACCACGACCACGGGAGCGTCGGCACCGCCGAGTTCCTTCCAGTTCTTGATCTTGCCGGCGAAGAGGTCGCGCAACTGCTCCATCGTAAGGGAGGCGACGGAGTTCTTCGGGGAGACGACAGGGATGATGGCGTCAAGGGCGACAGGGATCTTGACCGGATTGATGCCGTGGGCTTCGAAGTCCTTCTTTTCCTTGTCCTTGAGGTCGCGGCTCGACATGGCCACATCGGTCATCTTGTCGCGGAGCGCCTTGATGCCGTTGCCGGAACCCGTGCCGGAGATCGTCACGACAACGCCGGGGTTCTTCTGCATGAAGGCTTCGGAAACCTGCTGCATGACCGGAAGAACCGTCGTGGAGCCGTTGAGGTTGACCGTGCCGGCGGCAAACGTCGTACCGCAGGCGGCAAGGGCGGAGGCGGCGCAGACGAACGGCGCGGCCGGCATGGTCTCAATCATGTTCATGGTCTTTGCCGTGGTATTTGGCCTCGTTCAGAAAAAGTGGAACCTCTCGGGCTGGAAAGAAGCGGTGCTCGGCGTTCTGTTTATCGCGGCCTCCTTTGCCGTCGGCATGAACTGTCCGCTCATCTACGGCAAGTCGACCTGGAGCTACATCACGTTCGTCTACATCTTCTTCGCGGCCGTGCTTCCGATGTGGCTTCTCAAGCAGCCGCGCGACTACATGACGACGTTCATGTTCATCGGTATGATCGCGGGCGCAGCCGTCGGCCTTCTGGTCGCGCACCCCACGATGAATTTACCTGCCTTTACGAGCTTCAACACGTCTCTTGGCTCGATGTTCCCGATCCTGTTCGTCACGGTGGCCTGCGGCGCAGTCTCCGGCTTCCACAGCCTCGTCTCCTCCGGCACGTCTTCGAAGACGGTTGAAAACGAAAAGGACATGCTCAAAGTCGGTTACGGCGCAATGGTGCTCGAGAGCCTGCTTGCAGTTCTGGCGCTTTGCGTGGCCGGTGCAGCGGCAGCAGCAGACGGCATGCCCGCAGCGGGCACCCCGTTCCAGATCTTCAGCCGCGGCGTTGCGGGCTTCTTTGAGATGTTCGGCGTTCCGAGCTACGCGGCGACAGTCTTCATGACCATGTGCGTTTCCGCGCTGGCGCTCACGCGCCTCGACGCGGTGGCAAGAATCGGCCGCATGAGCTTCCAGGAGCTCTTCTCCGTGGATGATATGGCGCATGCCGAGCCGTGGCGCAAGCTCCTTTGCAACACGTATTTCTCGACGGCTCTCACGCTGGCGTTCGGCTTCCTGCTCACCCAGATCGGCTACGCGAATATCTGGCCGCTCTTCGGCTCTGCCAACCAGCTTCTCTCCGCGCTCGTGCTCATCACGCTGTGCGTCTTCCTGAAGGTCACGGGCCGCAGCAACAAGATGCTCTTCCCGCCGCTCATCATTATGCTCTGCGTGACGTTTACGGCGCTTGTCCAGCGGCTTCTTGCGATGGTCAAGGCCATTCAGGCAGCAGCTTCCACCACCATCCCGGCCGGCGAGACGACCTGGGGCGCGGTGTTCATCGCGAACGGCCTGCAGCTGATCATCGCGGTGCTGCTCATCGTGCTGGGCCTGACGATCGTCGTCAACGCGCTCAAGAGCTACGCGAAGAGCGAGTCCGGCAGCGAAAAGGCCAAGGCCTAATTCATCTATCAAGAAACGAACCCCGCTTCCACAAAAAACGTGGAGGCGGGGCTTTGTCTACGTGCTTGCGCCGAAAAATGCCCCCTCTATGGTGTCCATAGAGGGGGCATTGCGTGTGATTGCTGGAAACTTATTCGGCCTTGGGCTCGTCGTCTACGACCTCGATTTTAATTTCGGGGGTCTCGGCGGGAGCCGCCTCCTCTTCCTTCGGCGCTTCGCAGCAGCAGGGCG
>ENA-UEQB01000636-UEQB01000636.1-human-gut-metagenome-genome-assembly--contig:-NODE-636-length-33068-cov-5.183656_pt1 | contig 33068 bp, 26 predicted proteins | sample MGYA00242901_ERZ507918 | MGnify/ENA primary metagenome ERZ507918 (study PRJEB26167, sample SAMN06115405) | human gut metagenome | host: Homo sapiens | place: China:Sichuan | collected 2016-04-06... | reverse complement strand
ACTTTCGGTCAGCGAACTTCCTGCGGGTAGTGTCATTTGCATGGCAAAATCCTAGAAATGAATAGTTAAGAATAAGGTTTCATTCATTTTTGGTACGGTTATTAGCAAAGCATCTCCATTATCAACATTATTTGGCTAATGACATAAAAACGCAAGAGGGTTTATATTCATCACTCTGGTGCGTCAACATCCCCAACTTTCTTTCCGTTTCTTTGTTCTTTCTGCGGGAATATGCTACTTTTGCATTATCTCATAAATATGAGAACTAAAGAAAGGAACAAATTATGGAAGAAGTAAAAAGAATCCCTTACGGAGTTTCCAACTTTGTGGAAGTGGTGGAACAGAATCAATATTACGTGGATAAGACTATGTATCTGCCGTTGTTGGAAAAACAACCTAGTAATTTGTTCTTTATCCGCCCCCGCCGTTTCGGCAAGAGCATCTTTCTGAGTATGCTCCGAACTTATTATGACATCGCTCAAAAAGAAAAGTTCGAAAAACGTTTCAGCAATTTATGGATAGGCAGTCGTCCTACACAGTTGCAAGGGACTTTCCAAATACTCTTTCTTGATTTCTCCAGAGTGGGAGGGCTTGACAGAACGCTTGCCGAAAACTTTGATGATTACTGTTGCGGCGGACTGGATGATTTTGCTTCTATCTATGAACCCTATTATTATCCCGGCTTTGAAGAGGAAATGAAAGCCCAATACGGCACTACCAACAAACTGAATTTCCTCGATCGCAAGGCACGCAACAACGGCTCCAAGCTTTATCTGATAGTGGATGAATATGATAATTTCACGAATGTGGTGCTAAACGAGCAAGGCGACAAAGTCTATCACGCCCTAACCCACGCCAGTGGTTTCTACCGCGAAATCTTCAAGAAGTTCAAAGGCATGTTCGAACGCATCTTCATGACCGGAGTCAGCCCCGTAACGCTGGACGACCTGACTAGCGGATTCAATATCGGCTGGAATATCAGCACCGATCATCAGTTTAATATGATGTTGGGATTCAGCGAGACCGATGTACGCGAGATGATCCAATACTATAAGGATGCCGGACAGTTGCCGGGCAATACGAACATAGATGCGATGATAGAGGAAATGCGACCGTGGTATGACAATTATTGTTTTGCCGAAGAAAGCTTGGAGCGTGACCCGAAGATGTTCAACTGTGACATGGTGTTCTATTATCTGCGTCATTATATGACTTTGGGCAAATCCCCCAAAGAAATGATAGACCCCAATACCCGCACGGACTATAATAAGATGAAAAAACTTATCCGGCTGGACAAGTTGGACGGTAACCGCAAAGGAGTGTTACGTAAAATCACCGAAGATGGGCAGATTGTCACCACGTTGACAACTACCTTTCCCGCTACCGATATTACCAAACCTGAGATTTTCCCCAGTCTGCTTTTTTATTATGGTATGCTTACCATTACTGCCACTCGCGGCAACTATCTGGTGTTAAGTATTCCCAATAATAACGTGCGTAAACAGTATTACGAATTCTTGTTGGAAGAATATCAGGACAATCGACATATTAATCTGAACGACCTTGGCCTGATGTATTACGAAATGGCTTACGACGGCCATTGGCGTGAAACGCTGGAATTTATCGCCCATGCCTACAAGGAAAACTCTTCCGTGCGCAACGCTATTGAGGGAGAGCGCAACCTGCAAGGCTTCTTTACTGCTTACCTGAGTACGAATGCATATTACCTGATAGCCCCGGAAGTAGAATTGAACCACGGTTATTGTGATCTGTTCCTAATGCCCGACCTGATACGCTATGACGTGAAGCACAGTTATATCATCGAACTAAAATATCTCTCTGTCAAAGACTCGGAAGCGAAAGCCGAAGCCCAATGGAAAGAAGCTGTAGAGCAGATAAAAGGTTATGCTGCCGGTCCCAAGGTACGCAGGATGATATACGACACCGAGTTGCATTGCATCGTCATGCAGTTTCGCGGATGGGAGTTGGAACGGATGGAAGAAGTCAGATAGAAACTCTGCCTGATATAATTATTCTGAATACACAAATTTTCATTTCTCATAGTGTCTTTCCAGTCAACCTATAACAAGAATAAAAAAACAACTAGTCAACCATTATCAGGGAAGTACATATTCTTTTTGTCCCATATATTGTGGGAAAGTATTCCCTACTAATTGGGAAAAGATTCCCTCATTTTGTGGGAACAAATTCCCATAATATGAGGAAATACTTTCCCACAATATATGGGACGATCGGAACTAGTTTATCTCCAACTAGAAAAAGGAAGAAGACAGTATCTTGACTATGAGAAATACCTTGAAATACTATGAGAACAAGGTGAATTTTAAGCTAAAATAGAGGGTACGTTATGAGAAATACCATATTAGAAAGTATTTCTCATAAGCTACTTATTTGATTCTGTGTTGTTTATCAGTCATCAATGAGAATATGAGAAATAAAAATGAAAAATCGTTTGCAGAGCTTGCTGAATTTTTAATTGATGTACTCATGACTGCACCGTTCTTAGTTAAATGGAAATTTAGGGGCGCTATGCCCCTAAATTTCCATGTTTGAGTTGACATTTGCCTCATTTCCAGACCTTTGTAAACCAATTCAATTTTATTCTTTTGATTCTCATACACCACTTTTTTAACCGGCATTTATAACAGTTGAACTGTCCTAATTCAAGTTCTATTTCTAAATCCCGTACCCGTTCGTTTTGTTCCATCCACATGCCCCGTAACGCATCTCGCTGTGATTTGGCTTCCCTATACATTTCAAGCTCTTTGTCGCGTGCCCCTAAGAGGAAAGCATATATCAAGCACGTCTCGGATTTACTGATACAGAACTGTTCCAATGCTTTCACATATTCCGGATCAATGCCTTTCTCCCTGGTTTTCAGGAATCCACGGAGACTTTCATCGTTTACAACCGTTTTGTAATCCTTGAAATATGACATGATTACCCGCATATCCACCCAAAGTTGGATATATTCTTTTTTAAGATTGTATTTCTTAGCCGCTTCTTCTACGCTAATCCATTCTGACATAATGTTCGTTTTTTTATGTGTGATACAATGAAAGAGGGATACTCTTTTTATTATATTAGTGCAGCGGGCATCTACGCTTTCTGCAGTCCGGTGGGCGGGGATTGGTTAGGTTATATTGGGGTATTATGAATAAACCGACCGGATACAAGAAAGGCGTAGATGCTGTTGCACCATTATCCGTCTATGAGGCTTAGCAACACCCTTCGGAAGATAATGATAACAACAGACACCCACGCCAATCGTTTATATATAACACATTCCTGACGGATATGTTGATATACACCGTTCGCGTGGAGTATCTGCTGAATCACCTCTCTCCTTTAAAACTGCTAATTTTCATAGACGAGAGATAATACGCTTTTACTCTAATAAGAAATAAAACCACTTTCCACCAGTTCCATCACGCTGATGGGCGGAAAGCGTGTGACAAAGATAAATGATTTATTTGGAATATATTGGAAATAAGGCAATAAATAATACAAAGGTACGTACCTTACAATAGAAACAGACAAAAGAAAAACAAGTCTGTTAATAAGCCCTCAACCCATAATCAAACCTCATCTTCTTGCTATCTTTCACTTCAATTCTCAACAAATTACTTCCTTTTCGCAAGTAACGGCTGTAATCGCTGATATTATATTGATTATATTGCCTGGTCTGCTTTGCCTCCTGCGCAAAGACTTCCACTCCATTCAGCCATACTTTGGCTTCTCCGGCAACATTCAGCCATAAAGACAGATGATTGAAATCCTTATCCACCTTAAAAGTAGCTTCTGATACTACCGTAGAACGAGGGGGACAGTCGAAAGGCAAAGAAGTCATTTTCAGCTCCTGACCGTTCAGACCGACAAGGCGGGTATTCTTGCTTCCGTTCTGACTGTCTGCAATCAAAGTAACCGCTTTCACGGGAGTGATTTCATACAAACGGTTGTGCATCAGGTGTAACAAGCCTTCCGGTATTTTAGTTACTTTCCGGTCGTAAGTAATCAGGCCGTTCACTTCTCCTTCCACATCAGTGGTTTGTGTATAAACAGCCGCACTCAACCCTTGGGCAATCAGCGTTTCCAAATCATATACCAGACGGCCGTAACTATCAATCAGAGCCATTGCTCCGTCTATATTCTTATACCCCCAGTTCCTCATATTCGGATTCCAGATATGTTCCTTGATCGCCCAGCCATAGCCGCCGAATTCTCCCAGTACGGAAATGCGGTTGCCGTTGTTCTCCGGCAGAATCATGGAAGTGACAGGATAATTATGTACGTCGTACATATCGCCTACGCCTCTGTCCGTCCAGCCGGTCACTCCGTTTATCAGGCGTGTATCGTCGTATTTTATCACTTTATTTACGATTTCCACCGTGTTATGCTGTCCCCATCCTTCATTGAAAACCACCCAGGTAGTGATACAGGGATAGAAACGGAGACGGTCGATCATCTCGAACATTTCTTTTTGCCATTGGCGGGTGTGTTCTTCGGGGGCGTTCCAATCAGTAGTAGCCAACGGATTGACGTGTTCCTCCTTCTTCCTTGACGTAGCAAAACCGGAAACCATGTCTTGCCACATCATCAATCCCAGGGAATCAGCGTAATAATAATATTGCTCCGGTTCTACTTTGATATGTTTACGGATCATATTGAATCCCATCTTCTTCAACTGCACCATGTCCCACAACATCGCTTCCTCGGAAGGAGGAGTCAACAATCCGTCGGGCCACCAGCCTTGATCCAGCGGACCGTATTGGAAGATGGGTTGGTTATTCAGGCAAATACGGTTGTATCCACATTCATCTTTACGGGCATCTACTTTTCTCAAGGCAAAGTAACTCTTTACCCGGTCTAAAACACGTCCTCCATTGGACAAGACAATATTCAAATGATACAGTTTCGGAGATTCGGGAGACCATAAGACAGCGTTCGGAACGTCTATCTCCATCGCATTAGTCAACTTCTGTTCCACCGTCTTGATTACTTTGCCATCATCCAACACTTCTATTTTCACTTCTTCATTGCCTTTGGCTCCGATTATATCGAAAGCCAGCTTCACGGATTTTCTTTCAATATCAGTGGAAGGAAGTACCTGACGGATATAGGTTTTATTCACCGCTTCCAGCCACACAGTTTGCCAAATGCCCGATACAGGCGTGTACCAGATACCTTCCTGATTAAGTTGTTGTTTCCCTCGGGAAATAGATTCCGTGTCCGTCGGGTCGGTGACGGCTACTTCAATGCTTTGAGGACCACTCTTCTTCAGATATTTAGTAATATCGAACGAGAACGGGTTGTTTCCTCCTTTATGCGTACCGACCAACCGGTTATTCACCCATACTTGACATTCATAATCCACTGCTCCGAAATGCAGGATAGTAGACTTATTCTTCCAGGAAGGATCTAAAGTGAACTCACGTTGATACCATAATCTATCCGTAGGAAGAAATGTTTTCTGCACTCCGGACAGAGATGATTCAATCGCAAACGGGACCAGAATTTCCCCTTCAAAGGAAACATTCTTCCGGGGCGTGTTCTGATCCGTTACGGCATACTTCCACAATCCGTTCAGATTGATCCATTCTGCCCGTTGCAACTGTGGTCTGGGATAACTTTGCCACACATTTTCCGGCATCACCTGTTCAGCCCATACTGTTTTAATTTTATCTCCTTTAGGCTCCCATGCATGGGTAAACACCTGCGACATGGCTCCTAAAGCCAGAGTTAGTAAGATTCTCTTATCCATAAGCATTAGCGGGTTTTATATTCTTTAAAATCTTTCCGTCGATTCTTATTGTAGGTATTCCACATTTTCTGGAAATACAAGACATCGCTCTTGTCCGCCCATTCGAAATAGGCTGTTTCCAATTCTTTTGCCATTTCAGGATATTTGCCGATCAGGTTGTGCTGCTCGGTACGGTCTTCCTTGATGTTGTACAATTCCCATTCATCTCCTTTGAAGTTGGCGGAAACCAGCTTCCAGTCGCCTTTACGCACCATGCGGTTGCCTTCATGTTCCGCATAGATGTATCTTTCGGGCATCTTCTTTCCTTTCACAATCGGAAGGATAGACTGACCTGCCGTAGGCAGAATCGCTCTTCCCTGATATTCTTTCGGATAAGTGGCTCCTGCCAGTTCCACACAAGTAGACATGATATCGGAGAATTGTGCAGGCTGATGATTCAGTCCGCCTTTGTTCTTCACATGATTACCCCAGGAAATGATACACGGAGTAGAAATACCTCCTTCGTGTGCATAATGTTTATACAGCGTGAACGGCGTGCAGCAGACATTTGCCCAGCCTGTACCGTAATGATGATAGGTTCCGGGCAAACCCATTTGGTCGAGTTCTTCTCCGGTATGGGTATGGTATTCGACTCCGGTCTGTTTGTCGAAACCGAATTCGTGCCATTCGGCACAAGCTCCGTTATCGGACATAAACATGATAAATGTATTGTCCAACTCACCGTTCTTCTTCAATTCATCTACTACCCGGCCGATGTTCGCGTCCATCACATCTACCATAGCAGCAAAAATGGACATACGCCGTGCGAGGTCGGTCTGCTGATCTTTCGTCAATGAGTCCCATGCAGGTAGCGGATGCGTTTCATCTTCAAACAGACTTTCGGGAGAGGCTTTTCTACTGTTTCGGCTTGTTTGTAAGGCAATGTAAACCAGAATGTAGCACCCTTTCCTTCTTCTGATTCCACTCCGATTTTACCACCCATATGATCAACGAGTGTCTGGCAAATTGAGAGCCCTAATCCTGTTCCTTGTGCAAAGGAATTTAATTTAATAAAACGTCCGAAAACACTTTCTTGTTTATCTGAGGGAATGCCGCAACCTGTATCAGTTACGTAAAAATACAGTTCATCGTTTTGGCGTTTATATCCAAACCGGATGCTACCTTGGCGGGTAAACTTTATAGCATTGGTTACAAGATTGATAATTAACTGGGATAATCTGTTCTTTTCTATGTGTGCAAAACAAGGTTCTGTGGGAGCTACAAATTCCAGTTTTACAGCATCCGATTTGAGTTTCAGTTGGCAACTGTTTTCTAAATCTTTCATTAAATCATTAATCTCAATATCGGAATAATGTAAATCCAATGTTCCGGCTTCTATTTTGGATAGGTCGAGGATGTCACTGATAAGTTGCAACAATAGGGTATTGTTGTTTTCAATGATACTGACATATTCCTGCTTTTCCTCTTCTTCCTCAGTTGAGGCCAATATGCCAGAGAAGCCGACGATAGCATTTAATGGAGTACGAATTTCGTGACTCATATTGGCAAGGAAGGCGGATTTCAAGCGATTGGACTCTTCGGCACGATCTTTGGCATTGATCAATTCTATTTCCATTTTTTTCCGTTCGGTGATCACGAGTGAGGAACCTACCAAAGTTAAAGGTTTACCGTTCTCATCCCTGGTTTCAACCGCAGCTTGGGCTTCTACCCATTCTATTCGATGAAATCCACTTTGCGTACTGACTACACGGTACTCTTCCTTCACTTTCTCTGAGTGGCCTTCTATTAGGTTCTGATAAGCTTGTTCTACCCGTTTCCGGTCCTCTTTAAATATTTTAGAAAAATATAGATTGTCGGGAACTGACAATTGCTCTTCAGCGATGTTTTTTCCTTGTGTGCTTAGCTCTATCGGTCTATTGATGTCGCATAGAATTGTCTTACTTTGCAAATCCCATTTCCATGGTACAATATTTGCTACATCGAGTGACATGGCTAGCTTATTATTGATGGTACTTAGTTTTTGTTGAGCCCTATGTAATTCCGTACTATCCAGGCAGAATACATCAATCATCTTATTTTGCGGATTCGCTTTGAGTACTATGTCATAGAAAGTATCTATTTTCTTGAAATAATAGGGAAATGTTATCACTTTATTCTCTGACAAAGCAATCTGAGTGAAGTGCAGGAATTCGGACATTGACTCAGGAAATATTTCGCTCGCTTTTTTTCCGACCACTTCTTCTTTGCGGAAAAAGTTCTTCTCGAAATGTGCGTTCACATTCCGGTAAATTAATTCTATAGGAGTGCCATTTTTATCAGTAATTACTTCTTCCTGCATATAGAGAATAGGCATATTGTTAACCAGGTTTTTATAATTTGTCATGGCATCAATCTCTTTTTGCTGTACTTTTTTTATGATATTCAGATTATGAATACGATAGAAAAATAATAATACCAATAATAGAATGAAGAAGAGTGTTCCTATAATGAAGTACTTGTTCTGTTCCCAAAAAGTGAGTGGTTTGTTTAAAAAATAGGTGTTGGACGGACACATGGAGGGAGAATATCCTTTACGAAGCAATATGGTATAATTAATGATGGGTACACCGTCTGATGGTATATAGAACGGAATTTCCCGTGCCTGCTTTCCATTAAGTATTTCGGAGACAATATGAATCAATTGCTGATTGTAATGTTTCTGATTGTAGGTATAGCCACCTATCATACCTCCGTTTTCCTCGGTAATGTCGGCCATATTGAGGGTAAAAATAGGAGCGGTAGTTGTCACGATGAGTTTGTGGGCATTGGAGACTAAGAATGTATTTCCTGCAAATGTCGTTTTATAGAACCAGGAGGCAAATAATATCCCTGTTGTATTCGGATTGATGAAATACAATGAATCCAGTAATTGGTTGGTTGTCCTTTTTTGGGGAGTGATGAACTGATATTCGATATCCGGATTCATGGTTTTCAACTTGCTTTGTATCTCAATGCTATTGGTTTGATTGATTTGCCGTTCGTCGCCAATAAATATAAATTTCTTCATATTAGGGACTATATGGGATATCATTTGTATATTTTCCTGAAGATAGAGGTTGGAGTATAAAAGAACCAGATTGTATGGATCAGCCAATTGGGAGAGTGGTGTACGGTCAGCCTTTGCAATGGGTTGCTTATGTATATAATTTTCTCGTGGTCCTATATAATCTTCTTCCGAACATAGTACAATAGGAATATCCCCCCATAGTTCTCTATATTCGTCGCGTAGTAATAAAGCGGGATTTCCCAATACAACCAGTAAACGCGGACGGTGTGTACTGTATTTTTGTGATATAAGATTTTTGAATTCTGCTAAAGTGGTATCATTTTCAACCATCAGCGTATTCATATGTTCTGCATATAAAGCTAATTTGGGATCCTTTTGTACATATTCTGAAACAGTGGAGATCACCCGGTTACTCCATGGGGTAGATTCTGCATAGGAATTAATACATAAAATATAATTCGGAATATCTATGTGGTCTCTTTGCGCTAAAATAGGGGTAATAGATACGAAACATAGAAAAAACAGTAGCAGATGTTTTTTTATATTCATGAAAAAGTTTTGTTTGTGCTCGATTTAATAATTAATGGTTGATTTGATATGGACAAAAGTAGTAAAAACAATCTGAAAAACGATAATATCCCTTCAAAAAATGATAAAATGGAAATATTAACTAAAGAATTTCATCTTTTATGTTGTATGGGTGCGTAAACCAAAAGCGAGAACCGGCTCCCTGTTCGGATTCGACCCCGATATGACCGCCGAGATGATCTATGATACTTCTGCAGATGGACAATCCCAGCCCCGTTCCTTTCGAAAAAGAATTCAATTTCACAAAACGTTCGAATACATGTTCTTTTTTGTCCGGAGCGATGCCCATCCCTGTATCTGTCACAGAAAATTCGATTGTCTGACTATTTTCGTTCAGATGATATTCAAGAAGAATCTGACCTTCACTGGTGAATTTGAGAGCATTGTTGATGAAATTGGTGATAACCTGCATTAAGCGTTTCTTATCTGTATAAATGTAGTAATCTGGAAGGTTGGAAGCAAGTAGAACGGGTACTGCCTTGTCCTCCTTAATGTCGTAATTACGCATAATATCCTCACAGAAGCTCTTGACGTTGAGATGGTCCATCGTGAATTCAAGAGTCCCGGCTTCTATTTTTGATAGATCCAGAATATCTGATATTAACTGTAACAGCAAATCTGTATTCTCTTGCATAATAGTAATGTATTCCCGGCGCTCTTCTTTGCTGTCCGACTCGACAAGGAGGCTTGCAAAACCGACAATTGCATTTAATGGAGTGCGAATTTCGTGGCTCATATTAGCCAGAAAGGCAGACTTTAAACGATCCAGGTTTTCTGCTTTCTCCTTTGCTATCCTCAACTGTTCTTCGATGTTCTTTTGATGATTGATGTCGACACTGGTGATGACATGTGCCATCTGACCGTCTATCCAGGCAAAGGCCGCACTAAATACACGAAACCAGCATTGGTCAAACGGGCGCTGGTAGTCCCATGAATATACTTTGGTAGGTTGTCCATCCTTGTCAATGAGATGTTTTTTGGGGCAAAAATCACATTCGCCGGTTTTATCCGTATAGAGAGCTTGCCAGCATTTCTTTCTTTCAAAATGCTGGATGCCGCCATACGGAGCTGCCATTGATTCATTTGCATATAGCATATCGTGAGAATCAAATGAGTTGACATAAATATCGACTCCCATATTATTCATGATACTGCTCAAGGTTTTGCCCGCCCTCACTTCTCTCTCTTTGTATTCTCTGACTGCAATTTCCTTAGAGAGTGAGCCCAGTATGAGATCGATCCTCCGCAATGCTTTCTCCGTGAAAAAAGTGTTCTGCTCTTCTCTGTCTGCAAATCCTATAAATCCGATGATTTTTCCTTCTGAATCTTCAAATTGCTGAATCAGCAAAGAGTTTACTCGGTAGAAATTGACGATAGCAATATCGTCTGGAGGAGAGTTTTCGTTTTTGTCGGCATAAAAAGGGAGTTTTCTGTTTTTTATGTAATCCAGGTGTTGTTCCGTCATCTCGTTTATTTCAAAGCGAGGTCTTAATAAATCGTTTTCATTTCCCACAGTTTCTTTTAAATAGAAATAGCGAAAACCATCTGTCTGATAAACAAATCCTCTTTTAAACCCATAGTAATTACAAATATCAGTTAGCGATTCTGTGATTTTTGCTTCGATGGTTTTATCACTGTTCAATCGTTCTAGAAAATGAAGTAAAAATACGCTAAATCCTTGTTTCTCTTTGTTCATATACTGTTTATACCTAAGGTTAGATACGTTGCATGTGTATCGTTTTTCTTTTCAAATATTCAGGCCGCTAATATACAAACTTTTGAAAGATAATAATGTTTTACTATTTTTTTTGTAATAGTCCATTATTCTTTATTTTGATACGAAAACAGAAGGGTGACAGCAGTTTTTTCTTAACTATAGAGAGTAATCGCCATATGCAGGTGTATGGAATGGGTATTATCTGTTTTTTATCAATAGTTATCTGCTCATTGTTGTGTTTTATTAACGAACGGATTGGGGGAATTTGTGAGTGGGAAACGGATTTTGTAAGTCGTTGGTTCTTAGTGCTATATGAGTATTGTTTTTTTCCTTTTAAACCAACGCCCTGTTGGTTTAAAACCAAGGACCCGTTTCTCGGTGTGCAACGGGCCGTTGGTTTTAAAGGAACGAATAGCTTAATAATCCAATTACATGGATCATTCTTCTTTTGTGTAGAATTATTCTAGATGCACTGTCAGGGTTATTTCAATGCTTCTATGATTCTTGGTAACATTGTCCAGATTGTATTCTCATCTTGTGCAGTAAAAAAGTTGCCATCTATTTCCGATTTTTCATCCGTGGCGGTTCCATTTTGAATTGCCGGTTTGGCTAGTGGGTGAACTGCTATTTTTTTGCCTTTCGTTATACCTGTAAAGTCAAACATCATGGCACCGGCACAATGTCCGATCATCACCTTTCCTTTTTCTCCGAAGGTCTTGATGACTTCCATCAAGTCTACATTGTAAGGCTTGTCTGCGTATTGCTGGAATACAGGTACTGCATCACCGCAAGAGAATACGAGTGCGTCAAATTCGTCCTCATGTCCTTTTAGATTGGCTATTACATCATCTACTGTCAGGGTAATTCCTGAATTAGTTTTGATTTCTTTCGTATCCGATACGGCAAATACTTTATATGGAATGCCGTTTTCGAAAAAAGCTTCTAAATACTGGAATAAACCACACCCATTTACCGGATTAACTGCTAAAACTGCTACTTTCTTTGCCATAATCATCATTATTAGAGTGAAACAATAGTTATTTTTAGTAAGTTTATTACTTTTGTGATGCAAATGTATCTACCTCGATTGAGAAATACAAGAACGCACCTCAGAATAAGGAAGTTACATGGAAGTAACTATTGCTGAAAATCAACAATATATAAAACGTTAAAAGATGAAAAACTTTCACCCGACAGGGAATTGTCCCGTAAGAGATGTTATATGCCGCTTGGGAGATAAATGGTCGATGCTGGTACTCATTACTTTGAATGCCAATGGCACGATGCGTTTTAGTGATATTCACAAAACGATAGAGGATATTTCACAGCGGATGTTAACTGTTACTCTTCGTACGCTTGAATCTGACGGCTTGGTTGAACGGAAAATATATGCAGAAGTTCCTCCCCGTGTAGAGTATTACTTGACAGATACAGGAGGAACTTTGATTCCTCATCTTGAAGGATTGGTTGGCTGGGCTTTAGAAAATATGGATACGATTCTGGAGCATAGGAAAGGCAGCTGATCAGTCAGGGCAATTGTGTTATCAGGCACAAATGAAAACAAACAGAACTTCATTTGCGCCTGATAATCCATAGTGAAGACGGATGCTACTTTATTTCATTCCATCCCGGTGGAGTTGTATTTAGCAGATGGCGCACGAAGAAATCATAGCGTTTATGTTCACCATAACTTTCTCCCATCGTATGATGGGCTCCGGGGATGACGACTAATTCAAAATCTTTATTAGCTTTGATCAGGGCGTTCACTACCTGCATGGTGGAAGCCGGATCTACGTTATCATCCATTTCACCTACTACCAGCATTAGCGGACGGCTAAGCAGATGGGCGTTTTCAACATTCGATCCTTCTTTATATTGCTCCCCAATGGGGTATCCCAGCCATTGCTCATTCCACCAGATTTTATCCATGCGGTTATCATGGCAACCGCAGGCTGAATATGCTGCTTTATAGAAGTCCGGATGAAACAGTACTGCTGTCATTGATTCTTGTCCACCTGCGGAGCAACCATATATTCCGACACGATCTATATCCATATAAGGATACTTTTGGGCAGCAGATTTTATCCAGGCGATATGATCGGGTAACCCGGCATCTTTCAGATTCTTGTAGCACACGTTTTCGAAACTGCGTGAACGGAAAGAAGTTCCCATACCGTCTACCATTATAACAATAAAACCGAGTTCGGCAATACCACTCATATAATAGTTGTAGGGGATGAAATTCTTGGGGACGTATTGGCTGCCGGGCCCTTGGTAGATGTATTCCAGAACAGGGTATTTCTTGGCGGGGTCGAAGTTGGAGGGACGAATGATGATTCCCCACATATCCGTTTTCCCGTCACGTCCTTTGGCTGTGAATACTTCGGGGGCTTTCCAGCCTTCCGCTATCAAACGGCTGATATCGGCAGTTTCGAGTGGCATGATGACTTTTCCGTTTTCAGCATTGCGGAGTACAGCTATGGGGGCTTTGTCTACCATTGAATATACATCGACCAGATATTGCATATCTTTGGAAAACCATGCGTTATGCATTCCTTCTTCCGGAGTGAGACAAGTGAGATTTCTGCCATCGAAGCCGATACGATAGTAACGGATCAGGTAGGGATCTTCATTGGCCTGTACACCATTTGCCGAAAAATAAATAAGTTGGTTCGTTTCATCTACACGAAGAATATCACGTACATACCATTCGCCTTTGGTTATCTGATGAACAGGTTGGGCTGTGGTGCGATCATACATATACAGATGATTCCAGTTGTCACGTTCACTCATCCATATCATCCGTTTTCCATCTTGCAAGTCGTGGCGGAAATGGCGGGAATAATTGACGTATTTATCACTTGTTTCTTCTATCAACGGACGTACTTTTCCTGTTGTAGCCGAAAGCTCCAGTACCCGGTAAACCTGATGGCCGCGTTGGTTGTATTCGAAGGTAACGGCTTGGCTGTCTTTGTTCCATTCGGGACTCGTAAGATAATATTGTTGAGAGAATAAATCTGTTGATGGAATCACACCGTGTCCTGTTTCTACTTCGTAAATGCAGGGTATCCTAAATGGAAGTTCGTCTCCCGGTTTGGCATACTCTTGTTTGTGGAGTTTAGGTTGAAGTTGGTCGGCAGGGGAGGATTCAACATAATATACATAGCGTTTTTTTACCGGGCGGATCTTGCAGGAAGCCACTTTTTTACTGTCGGGAGACCAGCGGATATAGGCTGAGTAATAATTTCCCAAAGTACCGTCGAGACTTAACTGTTTTTCTTTTCCGGTGGCTATTTCCTTTACATATATATTATGATTCTTAATGAATGCTACATATTTCCTGTCAGGAGAGGAGACGGGAGTTGCTGTTTTTTCGTCGTCAGTTTCCATCCAGTGGCGTTGTTTGTGTGGAGCTGGCAGAGTGCCTTCGTCTGTCAGCTGATTGGTGTTGATGGCATACATCCATCGATGATTGTTGAAGACGAAACGTAGTGTATCCAACTCCTTATTGACTGACAGACGATCCAGATAAAGAGAAGTCGATTCTATTTTACGTCCTGATGCTTCATTTAAAGCCGTTGCCATAAGTTTGTGGTCGAACAAGTCTTTCCTGTTTTTATGGTCGGCATCCACTAATACATAGAGACGTCCTTCGGGAGTATTTCGCACATACCAGAAATGATGTGTTTCATCAATCCACTCCGGATTCACATTGGAATAGAATACTTTGTTGGCACTGAATTTTTCTCCTGATGAGTAAGCGCGGCGGTAATCTTCTATGTTACCTTGTGCAATAGCTGTGTTTGTGCAAAAGAGCAAGACTGCTAATAACAGGTTTTTCATGATTCTACGATTAAAATTTGCCAACAAAGTAAACGATAATAATAAGAGAAAACAAACGCATTGTATTATTTTTCTATTGATTTGGACGATTGTCTGATTGTATCTGTATATTCTTAGAATGTGATATTCTCAATTTCAGCATTTATATCAGAGCAGGGACCGACTTGACCGGTTCTCAAGATATACTTTCGAGAAATTGTTTATCAGGTGAATTTTTATACCTTTGCAAGATACTGATAAGGTGTTCAAAGTTTTACAATATGGAGATAAAAAAAGTAATTTCTGATAAAAAAGAGTTTTTGGAACTGTTGCTGCTGGCTGATGAACAGGAAAGTATGATCGACCGTTATTTGGAACGTGGTGATATGTTTGTCCTGTATGATGACGGGTTGAAAGCGTGCTGTGTCGTCACCTGTGAAGGGGAGGGGATTTACGAAATTAAGAATATAGCTACGATCTCTTTTTTCCAGCGACAGGGATACGGTAAACGCTTGATTCAATTTTTATTTGAACATTATCAAGGGAGGTGCTCTGAAATGTTGGTTGGCACGGGAGATGTGCCTTCTACGAGATCTTTCTACGAACATTGTGGCTTCACCATCTCTCATCGGGTAGAGAACTTTTTTACCGACAATTATGATCACCCTATGTATGAAGATGGTGAACAACTGGAGACATTCTTGGCAACCCAGTTATCGAGGAATTCGTCAAGCGTCTATCTTCATCCAGAACATCGATATGAATATGGAAATTACAGAAGAGAAGAAAGCTGATTTTAAAGCTCAGGCAAGATTTGTAAGAGCCTACTACTATTGGCTTTTACTTCGTAGATATGGTCCCATACCCTTACTTCCAGATGAGGGTCTTGATTATACTGATAGCTATGATAATTTAGCCCGTCAGCGTAATTCTTATGATGAATGTGCAGATTATATTGCATCAGAATTAGCACTGGCAGCTAAAGATCTTCCATTGGACAGAGGAGCTAATGACATAATACGTCCTACAAAAGGGGCAGCGCTGGCTGCACGTGCAAAAGTTTTGCTATATGCGGCAAGCCCAATTAATAATCCGAAAGCTGATGATGAAGAAAAATTCGCAGATTTAGTGGATCATGATGGAAGATGTTTGCTAGCACAGGAATATAATGACTCTAAATGGGCGAAAGCTGCCGCAGCGGCTCTTGATGTCATGAAGTTAGAAAAATATCAATTACACACCGTAAAAGCCAGAACAGAAAGTGTCGCAGGATATCCGAAGACAACGGCTCCTTATAAGGATAACGACTTCTCCGAAAAAGATTGGCCAGAAGGTTATAGAGATATTGACCCTTTTGAATCATATCGTCAAGTATTTAATGGCACGTTACAAATGTTTGATAATAGTGAATTAATTTTTAGTCGGGGGCAAAATCAAGGGGATAGGAATTTGGCAGACATGGTCCTGCACCAATTACCAACTATTGCCAATGGGTGGAATACACATGGAATGACACAAAAGATGTGCGATGCATATTATATGTATAATGGTTCTGATTTTAATCGGGATATCTTTTTGGATACCTGTAAGGTCGAGAATCATTTTGTGACAAAAGCTGAAGCACAAAATGAAGTATATCCCCATTTGAAAGAAGGGGTATGGAAAGAATATGCAAATCGCGAACCACGTTTTTACGCTTCGGTAGGATTCAATGGTTGTGTGTGGTCCTTATTAAAAAATGAATCACTCCAAGATCCACAGCCTATTGAACGACAAGTTTTCTATTATCGTGGAGATGGTAATGGATATACAAATACTAATTTCTGGCTTCGTTCCGGCATTGGAATTATGAAGTTTGTACATCCTGATGATACCTCTACTGGAAACGGAAATAAAGATAATGTTGTGGTTAAAGCAGAGCCTGCTATCCGCTATGCTGAAATACTATTGATTTATGCAGAAGCATTAAATGAGTTGGAAGAGCAACACGATATTCTTTCTTGGGATGGTTCTACAACTTATTCTGTCAGTCGTAATATTGAAGAAATGAAAAAAGGCATTCGCCCGATTCGCTGCCGTGCAGGTGTGCCTGATTATACTTCAGATGAGTATAATAACAAAGATATATTTCGTAAAAAACTGAAACATGAAAGTCAGATAGAACTTATGGGGGAAGGCCATCGCTACTTTGATCTACGTAGATGGAAAGATGCTCCTACCGAAGAATCTATGAAGGTATATGGTTGTAATGCGCTGATGACTAAAGAGCAAAGAGAATGGTATCACACTCCAGTCGTTATTAATGAGCTACCTTCAACCTTCTCTCGCAAGTTATACTTTTGGCCTATCAGTCATGAAGAATTAAAGCGAAATAAATTGCTAACACAAAACCCAGGTTGGACATATAATGATTAAACTTTAAAAACAATATAATATGAAGACTATATATAATTGTTCAATTGTATTATGCATGTTACTATTTATTGTTGCTTGTAACAATGAATGGGACGAAGAACAATACCAACAGTATGTATCTTTTAAGGCTCCTATGACCAATGGAGTAACTCCTATATATGTCAGATACAAAGCAGAAGGTAAGGTAACATATAAATTGCCCTTGATTGTCAGTGGATCAACTATGAATGAAAAATCCTTAGATGTTCATATTGCAGTGGATCCGGATACATTAAATATCTTAAATCAGGAACGTTTTAGTACACGCACAGAATTATATTACAAACAGTTGACTGAGGAAAAGTATGACTTTCCTGAGACTGTTCAAGTTCCAGCTGATTCTTATGTAAAGCTAATAGATGTTGATTTTACCTTAAAAGGAATTGACATGGTAGATAAGTGGGTATTACCTTTGACTATTGTTGATGATGCTTCTTATAATTATCAAAGTCATCCACGTAAGAATTATGCAAAAGCACTATTAAGGGTGATCCCCTTTAATAACTACTCTGGCTCGTATAGTACAACGACAATGGAAGTATATTTCAGAAAAGAAAATGGTAGTATTGATGACAAGCCAATGGTTGCAAATAATCGTACAGCTTATGTCGTTGACGATAATACGGTTTTCTTCTATGCGGGGCTAGTTAGTGAAGAATTAGAAGAACGCGGAACATATAAAATCTATGTGCGTTTTAATGATGAAGACCAAACTATATCAATGTGGCCTGAGAATGAAGATATTAATTTCAAATTATATGGTACACCTGGTTTTAGTATAACAGAATCTATGGATGCTACGCGTCCTTATTTACTACATCGCTATGTATCATTCACAATTGAATATGATTTCGATGATATAACTTCAGCTCCCGGGGTACATGTACCTTATAAAGTGAAAGGTACGATGATGCTTGAAAGGAATATTAATACACAGATTCCAGACGAGGATCAGGCGATTGAATGGTAATAATTAAAAAGTGATACAAACTGGTGTTATATTATCAGTTTGTATCATTTATGAAATCTTGATATTTTATGAACTCAAAATTATTTCTTCTTCCCACCGCACTAATATTGATGGGTAATTCTTCTTCAGCGGCCTCTAAAGGTAAGAAATCCGATAAGCGTCCTAATATTCTCGTGATTCTTGCTGATGACCTTGGTTACTCCGATTTAGGATGCTATGGCAGTGAGATCCATACTCCTAATCTTGATAAGCTGGCCCAAAAGGGAATACGCTTCAACCATTTCTATAATGCCAGTCGCAGTTGCCCTACCCGTGCTTCTTTACTGACAGGCCTTTACCAGCACCAAGCAGGTATCGGGCGCATGACCTTTGATGATAATCTTCCCGGTTATCGGGGTACTCTTTCTCGTAATGCCGTAACCATTGCCGAGGTTTTGAAGGAAGTCGGTTATACCACCAGTATGGTTGGTAAATGGCATGTTGCCGAAACTCCCCTTCGTAAAGACCAGCGTGAATGGCTGGCACATCATGTATTCCACGATACATTCTCCGATCTCTGTCATTATCCCGTGAATCGCGGGTTCGATTCTCACTATGGTACTATCTATGGCGTAGTAGATTATTTCGATCCGTTCAGTTTAGTGGAAGGTGAGGTCCCTATCAAAGAGGTACCTGACGACTATTACATAACTCAAGCACTTTCAGACCGCGCCGCAAGGGAAATTACTGAATATGCAAAGGATGATAGACCATTCTTTATGTATTTGGCCTATACAGCTCCACACTGGCCACTTCATGCATTGCCGGAGGATATCGAAAGATATAAGGATATCTATAAAGTAGGATGGGAATCAATCCGTAATGCTCGTTATAAACGTCAAAAAGAATTAGGTATCTTCCCTGGTGCTGATAATTTTCTTTCTGACCGTCAGTTTCATGACCAATGGGAGGACAATCCTCATGCGGAATGGGATGCACGTGCTATGGCGGTACATGCTGCAATGATCGATCGGATGGACCGAGGTATCGGACAAGTCATCGATGCTTTGGGGAAGACTGGTCAGTTGGATAATACACTAATTCTTTTTCTTTCTGATAATGGTTGCAGTAATGAGGAGTGTCAGAATTATTCTCCAGGTGAGAATGATCGCCCCGATATGACACGTAAAGGTGAGAAGATGGTTTATCCCCGACAGAAGAAAGTGCTTCCCGGTCCACAAACAACATATGCTTCTTTGGGTGCCCGATGGGCGAATGTCGCCAACACTCCATTTCGTTTCTGGAAGGCCAAGTCTTATGAAGGGGGTATATGTACTCCTATGATTGCATACTGGCCTAAGGGGATCAAAAAAAATATAGGTGGCATGACTTCCGAAATCGGTCATGTGATGGACATCATGGCTACTTGTATTGATCTTGCAGGTGCGGAATATCCTACCAGCTATAAGGGGCATGATATAATACCTTTAGAGGGCAAAAGTCTGTTGCCTATATTTAAGTCTGGTCATCGTGAAGGACATGCTTATCTTGGTTTTGAGCACTTCAATGAACGTGCTTTTCTGTCTAACGACGGTTGGAAGTTAGTTCGTCCAGGTGAACATGCCCAATGGGAATTGTATAATTTGAATGAAGACCGAAGTGAACGTCATAATTTGGCTGAAAGATATCCAGAAAGAGTTGCCGGGATGGTACGAGCTTATGAAGCATGGGCCAAACGATGCATGGTAGAACCCTATCCAGGACAAAAAAAGTAGCCCTACACACTTTGCAACGAAACCGTCTAAAATAAAAAAAGACGGTTTCGTGTTTTTAATACATCGTTCTATGTATTTTTAATATGTAAACCCAAACATCCATAATGGAATGATGTTTTGCATTCCAAATTCAATATCATCCTTTACTATGTAGGAATTTTCAACATTCTGAATTTGTTTCTGAGATTTGCCTTTACCACCTATTTCGAAAGTGTATTTTCCTATAGAAAAGTCAGAACAGGAAGAAGTTGTAATTGGCTGTGTAGCTCTCATCAAAGAAAAGAACACTGTTTCTCGTATGTTCCCAATATCCGGCGTACTATCTGAAAGAGCATAAGCCAAATTGGTGTTATTCAAATAAACTTTATCTACTTTCCCTAACAACCTGATTCCTTCTGTATCACAGCGTAATTGATTAATAATACCAGCTTTCTCCAAATAGAACATAAGCTCTGATATTGTATTTCTGTTTATATCAAGTAGAGCCGCTAACTTTGTGAAATTAGGCTTGAAAGGGACACTCTGAGCAATGATATACAATAGCCTTTTTAATTTTTGTGCCGTGGTTATATTCATTTTGGCAAAAATGGGAATATCATTTTCCAATGCTTGGTTTAAAATACTTCGTAATCGAATATAGTACCCTTTCTCCTTGAAAAAGGGGTAATATCCCTGTTGAAGATATTCTTTAAATAACTGAAGAGGTCGTTCTGAATTATATGGAAAATCAACCTTATTTTTTAAAATGTCTTCTAAAGAATAAACGGGTAAACGATAACCTCTTGAAATTGCAAGATATTCCCGAAAAGAAAGTCCTGTCATACGGTATTCTAACTTTCGTCGACTCAGATCAGCTTCTCCTGTTTCCAGGTCCAATATTGAAGACCCTGTATATACAACCTGTATTCCTGGAATTAGATCATATATATTTTTTATTTCACGAGACCAACCATAGTATTTATGTATTTCATCTATATAGAGCTTTTTGCCACCATGCTGATAAAATTCCATCGCTAAATCAAAAATTCTATGTTCAGAGAAATAAAGGTCATCAGCTGTAACAAACAAAGTCTCATCAATATTATCATATTGTTTTATATGTTGTAAAAGCATAGTCGTTTTTCCTATACCTCTTGCACCTAATATAGCTATTAAGCGGCTGTCCCATTCAATTTGATCATGAAGGTAACGAACAAAATCTGTAGAAGTGTTATTGAGCAACGTTCTATATGCTCTGTAAAGAGTCTCCATAATTGATAATTTTCTAGTTGAATGAACAAATATACAATAAATTGCAGAATAAAAATAGCAAAAGAAACGAATATTGCATTTTTTATTCTGCAATTTAAAGAGTTGTACCTAAAATATCTACTCCCTGATTTATATGTGATATATTGTATTTTACCATTTTTCAAAATCAATGCAATTACTACAAAGCAGAATAAATTACTATTCAGAAACAAACATTCTACCCTTTGATTAAATTGACAATACTATCTTTACATAAATGATAAATTTCTCTCAATATCTAAAAGTTTTCCCTCATAGACAACACGAATAAAAATTCATTTCACAATACAGCGTTGATAATCAAGCATGTATCTATTCCGTATGCGGTTTGGACAGGACCCGAGTAACCAGTTGTGTACTGATGATTTTGCCGGGCATTGGGCTCATAATGCGAACTTGTCAGTGAAAGCAATCATGGGAATAGCTGGTTACAGCGAGATCGCCAGGATGTTAGGATTTAATGATGTAGCAGATGAGTATGCTACTATAGCCAAGAAAATGGCGGTTAAATGGGAAGAAATGGCAAATGAAGGTGATCATTATCGTCTGGCCTTTGACCGTGAAGACACTTGGAGTCAAAAGTATAACATGATCTGGGATAAGATGTGGAGGCTGAATCTCTTCCCCAATAATGTAATCGACAAAGAAATCAATTACTATTTGACCAAACAGAATATTTACGGGTTACCCTTGGATTCTCGGAAAGATTACACAAAGTCTGATTGGATTATGTGGACGGCAGCTATGTCTTCTGATCAAATAACTTTTGAGAAGTTTGTAGATCCTCTTTATAAATATGTCAATGAAACGATTTCCCGTGTTCCAATTAGTGACTGGTATGATACAAAAACGAATCAGATGACTGGTTTCAAGGCTCGATCGGTGATTGGAGGACATTGGATGAAGGTACTTATGGGTAAAATGAAATAAGGCATTTAATTTTTAATATACTTATTATTAACTAAAATGAAAAACATGAAATGTAAAATGAAAAAAGTATTGAAGGAATGGCAGTGGACATTACTGGCATTATTCACAATTTGCATTTATAGTTGTAAAGACGATGAAAATGTAGAGACTGAAACCTTTGATCCATCAAAACCTGTAGTAATTTCTGATTTTACCCCGAAAGAGGGAGGAGCCTATCAGAAGCTACTGATTTATGGTGAAAATTTCGGTACAGATGCTTCGAATGTAAAAGTGAAGATCGGAGGTAAAGAAGCTATTGTTATTAATGTAAAAAGTACTTATATCTACTGTTTTGTTCCTTCGGGAGCTTTTAGTGGTGAAATTGAGATCACTGTAGGGGAAGGAGAGAATTCAGTAACAACGACTGCAAGTACTGCTTTTAGCTATGAGAAAAAGATGGTGGTAGGTACGCTTTGTGGCTATCGCAATAATCGTGACGATCAAGGTTGGAGAGATGGACCATTTGATGGACCGGAAGGTGTCAAATGCTGTGGATTTAGTGATAACGGACGACTAGCTTTTGATCCGTTGAATAAGGATCATTTGTATATTTGTTACGATGGACATAAAGCTATACAGTTGATCGATTTGAAAAACCGTATGCTTTCTTCTCCATTGAATATCAATACTATCCCTACTAACCGTATACGAAGCATTGCTTTCAATAGAAAGATAGAAGGATATGCTGATGAGGCGGAATATATGATTGTAGCTATTGATTATGACGGTAAAGGAGATGAAAGTCCTAGTGTGTATATTATTAAACGCAATGCGGATGGTACATTCGATGATAGGTCTGATATACAATTGATAGCTGCTTACAAGCAATGTAATGGAGCTACTATTCATCCAATCAACGGAGAATTGTATTTCAATAGTTATGAAAAGGGACAAGTATTTCGTTTAGACTTGGTTGATTACTTCAAAACTATTAAGAAGGGGGAAAGCTGGGATCCTATAGTAAAGAACAACCCTAATATTTTTAAGCAGTTATTTACTATTGCTGATCCAAGTTGGGAATTTCAGATATTCATCCATCCTACTGGAAAGTATGCTTATTTTGGTGTGATTAACAATCATTATTTCATGCGTTCCGACTATGACGAGATAAAAAAGGAATTTATTACACCGTATAATTTTGTCGGGGGATATAAACAATCAGGCTATAAGGATGATGTAGGAACCGAGGCCCGTATGAATAATCCTTGTCAAGGAGTATTTGTGAAAAATCCAGATTACACTGGTGAAGAAGAGTATGATTTCTATTTTGTAGATCGATTAAACTTCTGTGTTCGTAAAGTAACTCCAGAAGGCATCGTATCGACCTATGCGGGGCGAGGAGCGTCAACTTCCTTAGCTGACGGCAACCAATGGGGAACTGATGATGGTGACCTACGAGAAGTGGCTCGTTTCCGTGATGTAAGTGGACTTGTTTACGATGATGCGAAAGAAATTTTTTATGTACATGATCAGGTGGGACATACTATTCGCACTATTTCAATGGAGCAAGAAGAGAATATAGCCGGTGACGAGAATATGCCGGAAGATGAATCAACAGTGGAATCTAACGAATAAACACATTTATCAGATTATGAAAAAATATTTAGCCATTTTTTTGTTGATGCTAGTTGTCCCATTGACGATTTCAGCACAACAAACAATAACCGTGACTGGTACGGTTACCGACACACAAGATGAGCCGATGATTGGTGTTAATATCACTGTAAAGGATGTAGCCGGTTTGGGGACCATTACAGATATCAATGGTAATTTCTCCATAAAGATGGAACCTTATCATCGACTAGTCTTCTCATACATCGGATACGATGATGTAGAAGTACTTGTAAAAGAACAGCATACTGTTAATGTCAAGATGAAAGAGTCAGAGGCCAGCGTACTGGATGAGGTTGTAGTAACTGGTATGGGGGCACAGAAAAAACTGACAGTGACGGGAGCCGTAACCAATGTGAATGTGGGAGATTTAAAACGTTTCCCTACCTCCAATATGTCTAACGCTTTGGCCGGTAATGTTCCGGGTATTATTGCCCGACAAACTTCCGGACAACCGGGAAAAAGTACTTCTGAGTTTTGGATACGTGGTATTTCTACTTTCGGAGCTAGCTCAAGTGCTTATATTTTAGTAGATGGTTTTGAACGTAGCAGTTTGGACGAACTTAATATTGAGGATATCGAATCATTCACTGTGTTGAAAGATGCGTCAGCTACTGCCATTTATGGTTCTAAAGGTGCAAATGGTGTAGTATTGATTACAACTAAACGTGGTAAAGCTGGAAAAATCAATATTGACGCCAAGGTAGAAACTTCTTATAATACTCGTACTATCACTCCGGAGTTTGTAGATGGTCTTTCGTACGCCAGTCTGATGAACGAAGCATTAGTGACTCGCAATTTAGGAATGGCTTATCAACCGGAAGAGTTAGAGTTATTTCGCACACAAATGGATCCGGATTTCTATCCGAATGTAGACTGGATGGATTTGATCCTAAAAAACGGAGCATGGAGTTATCGTGCTAACTTGAACATGAACGGCGGTGGTAACACTGCTCGTTATTTTGTTTCTGCAAGTTATACGGAGGATCAAGGTATGTATAACACAGACCAAACGTTACGTGATGATTACGATACAAACGCCAACTATAAAAAGTGGAATTATCGTATGAATGTTGACATAGATATCACCAAATCGACTTTATTGAAACTAGGTATAGCCGGTTCATTAGCCAAACGTAATAGTCCGGGACTGGCCGATAACGAGATGTTATGGGGGATGCTTTTCGGATACAATCCTATTGCAACGCCTGTATATTACTCCAATGGATACGCGCCTATTTCCCACCGGGATAACGTAAACAAACTTAATCCATGGGTTGCATCTACACAAACTGGATACAATGAAGACTGGCAAAATAATGTGCAAACTAATGTTACATTAGAACAAAATTTTGATTTCATTACCAAGGGATTGAAATTCGTAGGACGTTTTGGTTACGATACAGACAATAGTAACTGGATTAATCGTCATCGTCAACCTGATTTGTATAAAGCAAACGGACGCAGACAAGAGACGGGAGAGATTATTTATGAGAAAATGTTCCCGGCATATGACATGACGCAATCAAGTGGTAGCTCTGGTAAACGCCGTGAATTTCTTGATTTACTGTTAAGCTGGGAACGTGCTTTCGGAAATCATCATGGGGGAGTTACTTTCCGTTACACACAAGATAGTGAGAAACAGACAGTAGATATTGGTACAGATATTAAGAATGGAGTATCAAAACGTAATCAAGGGTTAGCAGGACGATTTACTTATAACTGGAACTATCGTTACTTTGTTGATTTTAATTTTGGCTATACCGGGTCAGAAAATTTTGCACCAGGAAATCAATTCGGTTTCTTTCCGGCTTTTTCTCTTGCATGGAACGTTGCTGAAGAGTCATTTGTTAAGAATAACCTGAAATGGATGAATATGTTTAAAATACGTTACTCTCATGGTAAGGTAGGTAATGACAATATTGGAGATGATAACCGTTTCCCATATTTATATACCATAGCTACTACAGGATATGACAGCGAAGGAAAGCCTAATAATGTATATAACTGGGGATTTGGTGATTATGAAAAATCATTCATAGGAACTCGTTACACTCAGATGGCTTCTAATGGTATTACCTGGGAAGTTGCAACCAAGGATGACCTGGGTATTGATTTTTCTTTATTTAATGACAAATTTACAGCGACAGTTGACTATTTCCACGAAAAACGTACAGGTATTTTTTTAACACGTGAGTTTTTGCCTGACATTACAGGTCTTGAGAGCAAACCTAAAGCGAATGTAGGTGAAGTGAAATCTCAAGGTTTTGATGGTAATTTTGCTCTTAAGCAGAAGTTGGGTGAGGTAGATATGACTATTCGTGGGAATATAACTTATAGTAAGAATGAAGTACTTGAAAAGGATGAAGAGAATCAAGTCTATTCTTATTTATATCAAAAAGGGTATCGTGTAGATCAAGTTAAAGGATTGATAGCTGAGGGATTGTTTGCTGATTACGATGATATTCGTACCAGCCCGAAACAAGAGTTCGGTACAGTGCAGCCTGGAGATATCAAATATAAGGATGTAAATGGTGATGGTGTTGTAAACGATAATGACAAGGTTGCTATTGGTGCTACTACTACTCCGAACTTAGTATATGGTATAGGGGCATCTTTCGCATGGAAAGGAATTGATGTAAATGTTCATTTCCAAGGAGCCGGTAAATCCACTTTCCCTATTTATGGTAAATGTGTATATGCATTCAGCGAAAGTGATTGGGGAAATATCTTTAAAGATATGATAAGTGATCGTTGGGTAGATTCAGAAACTGCAGCCAAACTGGGCTTGCATGCTAATGAGAACCCCAATGCAACATATCCGCGTTTAACTTATGGGGAAAATAAAAACAACCAACAAACCTCTACTTATTGGATGCGTGATGGTCGATATATTCGTTTAAAGAATCTGGATATTGGTTATACTTTGCCCAAAAGCATCGTCAACAAACTGCACTTCAATAATATTCGTATCTATATTGCAGGTTCAAACCTGATTACATGGTCTAAATTCAAAACATGGGACCCAGAAACAGGCAATCCGCGTGGTGAAGCTTATCCGCTAACCAAATCGGTTACTATGGGTTTATCAGTTAACTTATAAAAATACTAAGAGATTATGATAAAGAAGATTTATATGTTATTATTAACCGTATTAGGGATGGGAGCAATTTCTTCTTGCTCTGATTACCTGAATTCGGAGAAATATTTTAAGGATCGTCTGACACTGGAGAAAACTTTCGAAAGCAAGGATCATGTGGAAGAATGGTTAGCTTATGCTTTCTCATTTATAAAAAATGAAAACTATGAGGTGACGACTAAAGGGCCTAGTGAGAATCCGTTTTGTTTTTCAGACGATATGTATTATGGTGACCGAGATAAGACAATCGATGCAACAAAGAATGAACTGTCATATAATATGTTCAAGTTAGGAGAATATGATGAGAACACTTATAATGTTGGTGCATGGGGGGCATGTTATAAAGGGATTTTCCAAGCGTCAGTATTTATCCATAATGTTGACCGGTGCCAAGAGATGGCTGATTGGGAAATACTAGATTACAAGGGACAGGCTCGTTTTGTTCGTGCATACTATTATTGGTTGCTTTTACGTCGTTACGGTCCGGTACCTATTATGCCAGATGAAGGAGTGGATTATACCCAGAGCTATGACCAAATCGCCACTCCACGTAGCTCATACGAAGAAGTGGCACAATATATCAGTGACGAAATGCTACAGGCTACTAAAGAGTTACAATATGATCGTCGTACTGATAATTATGCTATAGGCCGACCCACCCGTGGAGCTGCATTGGCAGTTCGTGCTTATGCGCTGATTTTTGCAGCTAGTCCGTTTGCTAATGGAAATAATGATGAATATGCACAGCAATTAGTAGATGACGAAGGGCGTCGTTTGCTTTCTTCCGAATATAGTGAAGAAAAATGGGCAAAAGCTGCTGCCGCTTGCCGTGATGTCATCGATTTAGATGTTTATGAATTGAATATTGTAAATAAATCCACATCCGATAATGGGCCTTCTGAACGTCCGACTGTTACTCCACCGGCTGATGGCGAGTTTTCCAAGCAACCTTGGCCAAAGGGATGGACAAATATTGACCCGCTCAGATCATATCGTACTATCTTTGATGGAACTATATTACCTGCAAACAATAAAGAACTGATATTTACACGTGGAGCAACCAATATAGATATGCTGGTACTTCATCAGATGCCCAAAGATGATGGAGGTTGGAACTGCCATGGCATGACACAGAAAATGCTGGATGCATATTATATGAATAATGGTAGTAATGAGCCGGGCATGAACTCTATGTATCAAGGAGTAGCTAATTATCAAGGTATTGTAGATACTCGTGAACGTAGAACCGGGTTTACTGATTTGCAGGACCTGAAGGATAATAAATATCCGGAATTAGGTTGGAAATATGATCCGAAGAAAGAAGATAATGATCAGGCTAAAACAGGAATGAATGTTTCTTTGCAATATGTAGAGCGTGAACCACGATTCTATGCTTCTGTTGCTTATAATGGCTGTACATGGTATTATTTGAGCCAAACTGAAAGCAAACCTGCAGATGTAAACCAACAGGTTTGGTACTACTTTGGAAGTTCCGATGGTTATCGTAATGACGGTTTCTACTTGCGTACAGGTATAGGAATTAAAAAGTTTGTTCATCCCAACGACTATCCGGGCAATTATGTTGCGAAAGCTGAAACTGCAATTCGCTATGCAGATATTCTACTGCTTTATGCAGAAGCATTGAATGAGTTGACTGGAACATACAATATACCTTCTTGGAATGAGGCGGCAACTTACACTATCAACCGTGATAAAGAACAAATGGAAAGAGGTATTCATCCGGTACGTATTCGTGCGGGGCTGCCTGACTATCCAGATGAATTTTATCTGCAGAGTGGAATTGATGATATGCGTAAAGCGTTAAAACGTGAACGTATGATAGAGTTAATGGGTGAAGGAAAACGTTACTTTGATATTCGCCGTTGGAAAGATGCACCAATAGAAGAATCTCTGCAAATATACGGTTGCAATGTCTTTGTTGGCGAAGCTAAGAGAGACGAATTCCATTCGGCAATTCCTGTTTACAATCTCCCGTCTACGTTCTCAGAGAAACTATGGTTATGGCCTATCAAACATAGTGAATTGAAACGTAATTCGCGTTTAACACAGAACCCAGGATGGACAATGTATGATTAATTCTAAACATAAAGACTTATATATGAAAAAAATATATACTTTGGCAGCTTTGGCTGCAATGACAATGTTGGGAACTTCCTGCAATTCAGAATGGGAAGATGAACAATATGAACACTACATTTCTTTCAGTTCACAACTGGATAGTAAGGGAGTGACGAATATATATGTACCTTATAGTCGCCATGATGCAGAAGGAAATTATGCGGAAGGAGGAGAAGGGAGATCCAATTATCAGTTGCCAATACTTGTTAGTGGCTCTACCGACAATCCAAGTAATGTCACTGTACACGTAGCACATGATGCTGATACATTGAATATTTTGAATTACGCTCGTTACGCTACACGTACAGAACTATATTATGAGGATATGGGAGCAGAAGGATTGGCATACGCTTCGTATCCAGAATCTCTACTGATAAAAGCGGGAGAAAATAAAGGGTTGCTGGATCTTAAATTTGATTTTCGCAACATTGATATGTCAGAGAAATGGGTACTTCCATTGCAGATTGTAGACGACGCGTCTTACAACTACGTAGCTCATCCGCGTAAAGACTATGCTAAGGCAATATTGAGAATCTTCCCATTTAATGATTACTCTGGCGATTATTCTGGTACAGGAATAACCAACAAGGTGGTGACGGGATATGATGGAGATGGTAAACCGATAGAAACAGCAGAATCTATCACAAAATCGTCAATAAGAGGGTATGTGATAGATGAACAGACTATTTTTACGTATGCAGGAATAGTAGATGAGGATTATACAGACCGTAGAAAGTATAAAATTAAATTTACCTTTAATGGCGAGACGAATGGTTCGGTTACTATTTCCTGTGATAATGCAGAAGAGATTGGATTTGAATTAAACGAGGACGTGACTCCTTCATTTCGTATTTCTTCATCAATGGATGACGCTAAGCCCTATCTGGAACACCGTTATGTAATAATTAATAATGTTGACTATTATTTCAATTATATACCAGTGGAAGGCACCATCATTCGCTATCATGTAAAAGGTACATTGACATTATCACGTGATATCAATACTCAGATTCCAGACGAAGATCAAGCAATCGAATGGTAGTCCCTTTTAATTGCTAATCTAATGAATCAAGAAGAGGGTGAAGTTCAAGTATTGAATTCACCCTCTTCTCTTATTTTGAAAAGTTATTTTAGGACTGATTGTGTGCCGTTTATTGTCAAATATCCTAAAGCATACTATTTCGTTTCTGCAACTGTAGAATACGTCACGCTCCCTAGCTTCCCGTCATTACTCAGTGTCTCAGCTTGAATAATCAATGGCGTGGAATACTGATTATTGTAACATTCGATCACTGCCTTTCCATTTTCATCCGTCTGCACAGTCGGATTCCAGTAAAGAGTTCGTCTTTTGTCTGCTTTATCCATGTATAATTCTTTATCTATATAAGCAGGAGAATAATACTCTAATGCCGGTGTATATCCCTGCATAACAGTCTGCCGGGTACCAAGAGCTGCAGTCTCGTGTTTATTCAGAACATCATGTTTGGGCAATGGAATGAGGTAGAAAATACTATATTTGTCCAGTTCCGATACATCTACATCATTGGAATTAGACATTTTGGTATTCTGGATAATTTCATCATCTACTCCTCCTGTGCCTTTACTGATGATAATAGAAGCCAAACCGTCTATTTCAGTCAGCATCATGTTTACTTCTGTTGACGATAGAATTTTGTTATCCATAATATAACAGATCGGTTTCTGGCGGTAAGTACAGTTATCATTGGAACGGTCCCAGTAAAAGAGTGGATTTAATTTTTCCATCACTTCCGGGATAGTGGTGATAACTTTGCCATTATCGCGAAGCTGATCGACAGCCTGGCGTATATCATAGTAGGCATCAATACTTTGCTCATTAATTTTAGTCGCCATATTCGTACTTTGACGGCGCCGCTTACTTTTGATTTCAACTTCGTCCAAAAGATAAAGCCCGTCTACCCGACGGATGGAATCCATATATAAAGAGTCGAATTTTTCAGCTTCCTGTTGCCAGTGGGCAATGTTGCTCCACTCCGGGTGCAACTCTCTGTAACCGTAAGCACGCGTAGCAGGCGAGAAATGCCGGTCGATGAGAATAGAAGCGTCCTTATTTCGTTCTTTTCCCACTTTGCGAGTCTGGATCACAGCTTCCATTGATCCCTCGAAATCTTCCAGCGGAATGCTGAAATGTCCGTTCTCATCCGTAACGGTCTGACCGGTAATAATCTCTGCATCTCTCTTCACCATTACGCTGAGAGCTATATCCTTCAGCTTGTTTTTGAGAATCGTAGATTTGACTTGTCCATAAAGTACCAGTTGGCTTTCTGGCAACTGAAGTGGGGTGAATGGGCTGATACCGATCTGTTGTGTCATATCATATTTACGCCATCCGTGTACCATTAACAGTATATCCAGTTCCTTCTGTTTCCGGAGAGAACTCTCTGTGAAGTAGTAGCCGGGTTGATGAATGTAGCCTTTCAAGTCCGATGTAAGTAGAAGGTCGGTGAAGATATTGTTATCATATTCCATATAATCAGAGCGGACGGCGTCACGGATACTGACTGATAATTTGCCGGGTATCGGTTCTCCTATGGCGTTGTTCAACTGCAGTTCGCAGCGGATGGGAGCATAAGGAGCGTAAATCTCTTTTAAACCTTTGGGCGAGATTTGTAAAGGAGCCCGTGGAGAAGCAAAGATAAAGCGGTCGCATAAAGTATTTCCGGCACGATTGAGCAGACTGATTTGTAAGACTCCTGCCGGTAACTTGCGCGACAATACTGTAAATTGCTGAGGCTTATTTGCCTGACAGTGGATAAGCTGATAGGCATGGGGACGTCCCTGATGGCTTATAAAAACGGCTAATGTATCCTGCGGGGTCGCTGCATTACATGATACCGTCACAGAAATAGCCCCTGCATTATTGCCTACTTTCAGAATATACCCGCTTGGCAGTGCTTTAGGGAGGGTAAATTCATACTGTTTTCCTTGAAAGTTTACTTTAGCGATTGCCGGCAGAGCAGAAGGTGTATACTCAAAAGCTCCCATTCCATCGTGTAAAGTTTCAAAAGACGTGATTTCTTGCCCTTCTTTGGTATAAATGAATATTTCCTTCATTTTTGCTTTCTGCTTTGAAAGCAACCTGCGAAGTTACCCCTTCGACTAACTGTCCTCCTTCCGGAAAGAAACGCAGACTCAGCTTCTCTCTTGTTTCTTCCGGCCTTTTCTCCATAGACGGACTCAACTCATAGGTGCTGATACTACGCTCCAACTGGTCGCTATGAGAAAGCTGATAGACAGGGAAAGTACGTGAAAAGTACTGCGGATCACTGAATGCAAGCATCCAGCGGGTGTAAGCACGTACTTCGTAATAACCGGATAGCATTGACTGGGGGAGTACAAACTGCCCGTTGCCTTCTCCTTGTGATAGTTTAATGATCTGTTTATCAGTAACGTGCCCTGCCTGATCTACCAGTTCCACATACAAAGGACGGCTGATTGAACTGAAAACTTGTTTTTCGGCAAGAGTGACATATGCTTTGAACCATATCGTGTCGCCCACATAATAGCTTGTATTATCAAAATGCAGATATGCTTTTTCACGCGGATAGTTATCGGCAAAAGTTTGAGCTTGATTCATGTACTGTTCGAATATCACTTTAGCGGGTGGATTTTCTCCACGTGCAGATATTGCTAAAAGTCCGCATACTGAGAGTAAAAATAATAACGGTTTGTTTTTCATATTAGTGCTGTCTATTTTTAGTTGTCTATTTTATTGTATGATTTTTATGTTCAGCACTTTCTCTGTGCT